>RCNI01000539.1_pt1 | contig 24051 bp, 24 predicted proteins | sample 2041151 | NCBI WGS metagenome assembly RCNI01 (sample SAMN09708214, study PRJNA481090) | feces metagenome | isolation source: feces | place: Antarctica: Albino Rookery | reverse complement strand
GTCGGTCTTAACCGTAAAGTTCTTGCAGACCTTGCTATGAATAATCCTCAGGCTTTTGAAGCTATCATCAATTCTGTAAAGTAGTTTGCTGTGAGTCTGAAGGAATTTTACCATAACCGTTGGGCAAGGTTGGCCTTCTGGTCCATCTTGTACATTGCGTGGGTAATTTGGCTCGGAAACTATTGGTTCCTTTTGGGACTTGCAATAATTTTTGACCACCATATTACCCGCAAGGTTAAGTGGTTGTTCTGGAAGAAAGACTACAAGGAAGGGGAGAAGAGGAACGCTCTTCTCGACTGGCTGGACGCAATCATTTTTGCTGTCGTGGTCGTCACCTTCATCAACGTGTTCTTTTTTCAGGCTTACAAGATTCCTTCCTCATCGATGGAGAGTTCGCTCTATACAGGCGACCATCTCTTCGTCAGCAAATTGACTTACGGTCCAAGGATACCTCAGACCCCTCTGACCATTCCTTTCACTCACAATGTCTTCATGGGACATGAATCCTATTCTACTCTGATCCGTTCAGATTACAAGAGGTTGAAAGGTTTGAGGAATGTGGAAGAAGGTGACTATGTAGTCTTCGGATTCCCACACGGTGATACCGTCTTGACCAAGGCTCCAGCAGATGATTACTACGCATTGTGCAGAACACTTGGAAAACAGTATACCGAGGCGAATTATGGTCCTGTCATCGTCAGACCATCTGACAAGAAAGACCATTATGTGAAAAGATGTGTTGCCGTAGCCGGCGATACCCTTAGCATAAAGGACGGACAGGTCTACATCAATTCCCGCAAGCAGGAAGTATGGCCGGGAGTGCAGAACTCCTATACGGTCGTCACGGACGGCAATCTCATCAATCCGATTTTATTGGATGAGATGGGAATCAACAGACAGGAACTCTATTTTGACAATAACCTCCCAGGTTATCCTCAAATGCCTCTGACAGCAGCCATGCGAGAAGGTCAGGAGTTTCAAGAATGTTGTCGATGTCCGTGCAAATCTGGATGTCTATCCGCCAGATTATCCCGATTCTTTCAAGAGTATTTTTCCATTTACGGAAGATTATCATTGGACAAGGGATAATTTCGGTCCGCTTTGGATACCGAAAAAAGGCGAGACTGTACAACTGGATCTCAAGAACCTGCCTTTGTATAGACGTATCATTTGTGTCTATGAAGGAAATAAACTTGAGGTGAATCCGGAGGGTCAGATTCTGATCAATTCGGAAGTGGCCGGAAGTTATACTTTCCAACAGGATTACTATTTTATGATGGGTGACAACCGTCATAATTCCCTTGATTCAAGATATTGGGGTTTTGTACCAGAAGATCATATCGTTGGAAAACCTTCACTTGTCTGGTTGTCGCTTGACAGCAGCAAGTCATTTCCATGGAATATCCGTTGGAAGCGGTTCTTCAAGTTGGTATAAACTTTTGGATTTAAGGAAATTAAACGCGATATTTGCACCCGCGTAATTGGTTCAGAATAATTAAAAAAAGAATAATATTATGGCAAAGGTTTGTCAAGTAACAGGAAGAAAAAGAATGATCGGCAATAATGTCGCTCACTCCAAATTGCGTACAAAGCGTGATTTCTCTCTGAACCTCAAGACCAAGAAATTCTGGTCTGAAGAAGAACAGAGGTTCATTACACTTAAAGTATCTTGCAAAGGCATCAGAACCATCAGAAAGAATGGTCTCGAGGCTACTGTCAGAGATGCTCAGAAGAAAGGATTCATCAACCTTGTTTAATTTGAATAATTATGGCAAAGAAAGCTAAAGGAAACAGGGTGCAGGTCATCCTGGAGTGCACTGAACAGAAAGAAAGCGGTGTACCGGGAATGTCTAGATACATTACCACAAAGAACAAGAAAAACACTCCAGAACGTTTGGAGCGTAAGAAATACAATCCATATCTCCATAAGGTGACTCTTCACCGTGAGATTAAATAATCTATAAGCTATGGCAAAGAAAGCAGTCGCAACATTCGCAGCAAAATCAGGCTCAAGGAGCATGGTTAAGTGCATTCGTATGGACAAGTCTCCAAAAACAGGTGCTTATGTTTTCACAGAGCAGCTTGTAGACTTGGGTAAGGAAAAAGAATTCTTCGACAACAAGAAGTAGAATTCCAAGCCATATATGAAAACCCGGCCATCTTGGTATGGCCGGGTTTTTTGTGCAGTTATACTTTAATTTTACCAGTAATTATATTATTTTTGTAAATTAGTCTGAGAGCATTTGAAAGATGCTGCAATTGTAATTTAAAACATCTGACAATGGGAATATTTGACAAAGGAGTAAAGAAGACAAAGCAAAGTTTCTTCCAGAAACTTTCTCGTGCCATCGTGGGCAAATCCAGAGTGGATGATCGAGTTTTGGACGCTATCGAAGAAGCACTTGTTTCTTCCGATATGGGAGTGGATACGACTCTTAAAATCATTGACAATCTGGAAGATCGAGTGGAGCAGGACAAGTACGTTTCTTTTGATGAACTGGTGGATATGTTGAGAGATGAAATTGCCAAATTGCTCAACCTGACAGGAGACGAGGACAACTACAAGAATGAACTGCCCTTTGACTTTTCCAAGAAACCTTATGTCATTATGGTAGTGGGTGTGAATGGAGTGGGCAAGACCACGACTATCGGAAAATTGGCAGCCAATCTCAAAGCTCAGGGGAAAAAGGTAGTTATAGGTGCAGCTGATACTTTCCGTGCTGCTGCCGTTGATCAGCTCCAGATATGGGCAGACCGTGCCGGTGTGGATATCGTCCGTCAGGAAATGGGATCAGACCCGGCTTCTGTCGCTTATGATACGGTCAGTTCGGCTGTCGCGAAGGAGGCAGATGTCGTATTGATTGATACAGCTGGCCGTTTGCACAACCGCATTGATCTGATGAACGAATTGACCAAGATCCGAAACGTAATGCGAAAAGTGATTCCAGACGCTCCGCATGAGGTTCTTCTCGTATTGGACAGCACGACCGGACAGAATGCTTTTCAGCAGGCAAAGGAATTTTCCAAGGCTGCAGATGTCACCTCTCTGGCTGTAACCAAATTGGATGGCTCTGCGAAAGGTGGCGTTGTGATTGGCATTGTCGATCAGTTCCAGATTCCTATCAAGTTCATTGGAATCGGAGAGGGAATCGACGACCTCAAGGTATTTGACAAGAAAGAATTTGTATCTTCTTTGTTTTCTAAAGAAGATCTGGAAAAATAAAATTTAAGTTATGAAATTATCGTATAACTGGCTCAAAGAGTACATAGAGTGTGATTTGACACCTTCTCAGATTGCTGAAGCAATGACTTCCATCGGTATCGAGGTGGATTCTTTAACAGAACAAGAAGAAATCCCAGGTGGCTTGGCAGGTGTCGTAGTCGCAGAGGTGGTAGAATGCAAGGAACATCCGGATTCCGACCATCTGCATATCACGAAAGTGAATGATGGCAGTGAAGCTTTGGTGGATGTTGTCTGCGGTGCTCCTAACGTGGCGGCTGGCCAGAAGGTTCTGTTCGCAAGGATAGGAAGTGTCCTTCCAGGAGATTTCAAGATCAAGAAATCCAAGATCCGTGGCGTGGAATCATTCGGTATGATTTGCGCAGAAGACGAGTTGGGTATCGGACAGTCTCATGATGGTATCATGGTACTTCCTGCAGAGGCAGTCGTCGGAACGCCAGCCAAAGAGTATCTTCATCTGAAGACTGAGGCGGTCATTGAATATGAAATTACAGCAAACAGGGTGGATGCCGCTTCCCACATTGGTGTGGCACGTGACCTGTATGCTTATATGAAGCACAACAACATTCCGTGCAAATACAAATACCCGGAGATGGGCGCTTTCCAGGAAGGAGAAGGTGAGGCCATCCCTGTACAGGTGGAAGACCACGAAGGAATTCCAAGATATGTCGGTATCACCATGAAGAATGTCCAAGTGGCTCCTTCACCGGAATGGATGCAGAAGAAACTGCTTTCAATCGGTCTGACCCCAATCAACAATATTGTGGATATCTCCAATTTTATTCTGTTTGAATCGGGTCAGCCGCTCCATATCTTCGATGCGGACAAGATCGAAGGCGGCAAAGTGGTTGTGAGACGTGCCGCTGAAGGTGAGGCCCTGGTTACCTTGGATGGCGTGGAGCGCAAGCTGAAAGCAACAGATATTGTCATTGCCGATACCCAGAAACCGCTTTGTGTCGCCGGTGTCTTCGGAGGCGAGAATTCAGGCGTTACTGAAAACACCAAGAACGTGTTCATCGAATCCGCTTACTTCGATCCGGGTGCAATCCGCAAGACTTCCAAGTCCCTGGGGCTCCAGACAGACGCTTCCTTCCGCTTCGAAAGAGGTGCAGACCCATCTGTGACAGGTTTCGCTGCCAGAAGAGCCGCCAGTCTTGTCATGGAACTGGCCGGTGGACAAGTTTGTGGAAAAGTTCAGGAAGACTATCCCGTGAAGATGGAGAAGAAGGTCATTGACCTGGATTACAATTGGATAGAGAAATTTATCGGCAAGAAGATCGGTCACGATGTGATGGAAGAGATTCTGGTCAATCTTGGCTATGACTTCATCAGCAAGAAGGAAGAGGGCGTCAAGGTCGCCGCTCCGACTTATATGATTGATGTGACCAGAGAATGTGATGTGGTAGAAGAGATTCTGCGGATTTATGGATACAACAACATTGAGTTGCCATCCAATATGAAAATGTCCGTTTCTCCATCTCCATCCCCAGATCCTGAAGCTGTCCGCAACTACATCTCCAATTTTCTGTCTGCAAACGGTTTCGTGGAGACCATGAACAATTCTCTGACCAAAGCAGATTACTACTCCCGTCTCAAGACCTTCCCGGAAGAACGTTGTGTTCGCATCGTCAATCCTCTTAGTTCTGATTTGAATGTAATGCGCCAGACCCTTCTGCTGAATGGACTGGAGGTGATTGCCTACAATGTCAACAGACAAGTCAATACAATTAGAAGTTTTGAGTACGGTTCTGTATATCAGAGACTGCCAGAAGGCGACGGCACTACGCTCGCTTCTTATGAAGAACATCCATGTTTTGCCATTTTCATGACAGGAAATTCTGAAAAATCTTGGAGAATTGAACCTCGGAAGGGCAGTTATTTCCAGCTCAAGTCCTATCTGGAATTGCTGTTAAAGCGTTATGGAGTAGACATTTATACTTTGGAGACGGAAGCTGCTCCAGCCGATCTGTTTTCTGAAGGTCTGCTCTATAAACTTCCAGGAAGTGGAAAACAGTTGGCTGTGATGGGAACCATCTTGCCGGCACTGGCCAGACGTTTTGATGTCAAGCAGCCTGTATTTGCGGCAGAAATCAACTGGAATGAATTGTTCTCTTTGATCAAGAGAGTGAAGGTCAAGTTCAAGGAATTGCCTCGTTTCCCAGAAGTGAAGAGGGACTTGGCTCTCCTGTTGGATGAGAATGTCACCTTTGCAGATTTGCGCCGCAGTTCATTCAGAGCTGCCAAGAAACTGCTCAAGAGTGTCAGCCTGTTCGATGTATATCGTGGCGACAAGATTCCATCCGGCAAGAAACAGTACGCCCTGAGTTTTGTCTTCCAGAATCCTGAAAAGACTTTGACAGACAGCGAGGTGGAGAAGATGGTCAACAAGTTGATGGCTACCTTCCAGAACGAATACGGTGCAACATTGAGATAAATGGAAAAGATTGTCAGAAATATTCTGCCATGGGCCATAACGGCCGTCATGCTGTCTGCTTGTCAGAACCGGCCGGATAAGATTCCGCCTGATACGATGGCAGAGGTATATGCTGATATGTTTCTGGCAGATCAGTGGGTCTTCGACCATGAATTGAAATACCTGACAGATACTGTGGCTGTATATGAACCGATATTTGAAAAATACGGCTACGATGTGGATGATTTCAGATATAGTGTCGATCAGTATATGAATGATGCCGAGAAGTTTGCAGATGTTTTGGAGCAGACAAAATTCCTTCTCCAATGCAAACTGAAGGAAGTGGATGAAAAACGGCTGGTCGCCAACAAACTGGATAGTATCCGTCTGGCCCGGCAGATGAATGCCATTGACATTTCCTTGATGGAATTGAAAAATGAAGAACGGGACACCCTTCTCAAGAAGTTCTTCCCGATGTTCCCGGTAGACAGCATTGGAGTGATGCAGAAGAAGATTCTTTTCAAAGGTCCGGCCCTCATTGAAGAGAAAATGGAACCAGCCCAGGAGGCGGATACGATAGCGATTGCCCCTTCGGGAAATGACTCTGTGCTCAAATTGCCAGATACTGGAAAAGTGAAATGGAACAAGAGATGAAAAGAATAGCAGCACATTATCTATATACCATGGAAACCGATGAACCCATCGTGGATGGTTTCGTGGAATTCGATGAAGACGGTGTCATTTCCCGTGTGGGAAAATGTGAGGACATCAGTGTCGAAAAAGAATATATTGATGGTATCGTCATGCCAGGAATGGTCAATGCACATTGTCATCTTGAACTGTCCTATCTTTGGAAGAAGTTCCGCAAAGGGACGGGAATGGCCGGTTTCATTGACCAGATCAATGAAATGAGGGACAACAAGTCCTATGAAGAGAAGCTGAAGGATATCCGGACATGGATGGACAAGCTCTGGAACCAGGGCGTCTCAGCCATGGGAGACATCAGCAACTGTGCAGACAGTTTCGGAATCAAGGCGGCTTCCCCCCTGTACACCCGTACTTTTCTGGAAGTGTTCGGTACTGAACCGGAAGACAGCCAGGGTGTCATTGACAGCGTGCTCAAATTGCAGGAAGAGGCAGTCAAGGCCGGAATCGATGCCGCACCGACTCCTCATTCCGTCTATACGATGAGTCCCGAACTGCTGACAGCCTCCAGTGCAGAAGGCTTGAAGTCCGGTTTCCTCTCTTTTCATTCAGAAGAAAGTCCGGAAGAGGAGGAAATGCTGGTCAGCGGCTCCGGAAAAATGTATGAGAACCGCAAGAGAGCCCACATGAGTACCCCACCTGTTACCGGGAAATCCTCGTTGCTGTATTTCCTGGACAGATTGAAGCAGGCCCATCCTGCTCCTTTTGAGGAAAATATACTGCTGGTACATGAAGTATGTATGGACAAAGAAGGAATGGAAGCTGTCAAGGCTATGCTCAGACATCCTTATGTCGCTTTGTGCCCGATGTCCAATATATTTATACACAACGCCCTGCCTCCTGTCAGACTGATGAGGGAAGAGGGAATGAAACTGACTGTCGGTACCGATTCTCTGTCAAGCAATGACGATCTGAATATGGTGTCAGAGTTGTTCTGCCTGCAAGAGAATTTCCCGGAAATCCCATTGGGGGAAATGCTGGGCTGGGCTTCCAGAAACGGAGCTGAGTTCCTGGGAAAAGAAGCCATATACGGTACGCTGACTCCAGGAAAGAAACCGGGATTGGCAGCGATCATCCATCTGGGCAAGGAAGGACGGCTGACAACGGCCAGCTATTCATATAGATTGGTTTAGGCTATGATGAGAGAAGAACTTGTTTTCGGTCCAATAACCAGCAGAAGATTGGGTGTCTCTTTAGGAATCAATCTTTTGCCGGAAAAGGGAAAATTGTGTAATTTTGACTGCATATATTGCGAATGTGGTTGGAACAAGGACGGAACCGGAGACAGAATTGTCCCCACTGCGGATCGGTTCCGACAGGCTTTGGAAAACAAATTGCGGCAATGTGGACAGGATGGTGTCAAGATTGAGTCCATCACCTTCTCCGGAGATGGAGAACCGACCTTGAATCCGGATTTCCCGCAGATTGTGGACATCTGTCTGGAATTGCGGAATCGGTATTATCCTGAAGCGAAGGTGTCAGTCCTTTCCAATGCGACCAGAGTGTATCGGAAAGAAATTTTTGAAGCGCTCAGGAAAGTGGACAACCCGATTCTCAAACTGGATGCGCCGACCGATGGACTGGTAGCCCGGATCAACAAGCCGACAGGTCATTATCATGTGTCCGAGGTGGTGGAGAGCCTGAAGCAGTTCAAGGGAGATTTTATCCTGCAGACGATGTTCCTTAGGAGCGATGACTTTGATACGGCCTCCCCGGAAGTCCTCAATGGCTGGATGGAGATTGTCAGAGAACTTCGCCCACGTGAGATAATGGTCTATACCCTGGACCGTGAGACTCCCCAGAAGGGCTTGGTCAAATACACCGCCGACCAGATGAGAGAATTGGTCAAACCGTTGATTGAGGAAGGATTCTTGATACAGATTAGATAGAAATAACAATAATTATATAAAATATGGCAGATATTTTAGCAAAGTACGGGTACACACCCGATAAAGACGCTATGGATAGAAGTCTTGAAGTCATTGCTGCAAATTTGGACAATTTGGCTTCTGGAGAAGTCTTGAAGCAGTGCTTTGGTCTGATGGACCTGACTTCTTTGGGAACCAAAGACTCAGTGGAGCACATCAAGGAATTTACCGAGAAAGTGAATTCCTTTGCACAGGATTTCCCTGAATATCCTCTTCCTGCATCCATCTGCGTATATCCTAACTTGGCCTCAGTAGTGAAACAGACCAAGAAATGCGATGAGGTGAAGGTGACCGCCGTTGCCGCTTGTTTTCCGACTTCCCAGAGTTTTGTGGAAGTGAAGATGCTGGAAGTGGAGATGGCCATCCTCGGAGGGGCGGATGAAATTGATATCGTTCTTCCTCTCAATAAGTTCCTCGTTGGTGACAATGCCGGTACTGCTCTTGAAATCAGACAGATTCGTGAGTGCATCAACAAGACCATGGAAAAGGTAGGCAGAAAAGTCACTCTCAAGGTCATTCTTGAAACAGGTCTGCTGTTTACTCCAGAGAAGATTGCAGAAGCTTCCTTCATTGCAATGGAAGAAGGCGCTGACTTCATCAAGACCTCTACAGGCAAGGTAGACGTGAATGCAACTCCGATGGCCGCTTACATCATGTGCGAGTGCATCGCGAAGTTCTACCAGAAGACCGGCAGGAAGGTCGGCTTCAAGGCTGCAGGTGGCATTTCTACCGCTTTGGATGCTGCCAGCTACTATGGTATCGTGTCTTCTATCCTCGGCAAGGAATGGCTTTGCAAGGACTATTTCCGTTTCGGCGTAAGCCGTCTCGCCAACAGCCTCCTTTCCACCATCGAGCAGAAGACAGTCAGCTATTTCTAGAAATAGAAACGTATAGGAAAACAAGTCCGGACCTGTCAAGGTCCGGACTTGCTGCATTTATGGAGGAGGGTCGTTTATTCGTAGAGTCCCTTCAGATATTTTCTCAAATCCTCCCATTTGTAATAAGGACCTTCATACGGAGGAAGGTCCTCGATGGTAGTCTCCTTCTCGTTGTGGAGCATCTTCACGAGGATGCCGCCCTTCTTGTTCTGGTAGAAGATCATCTGGAAGTTGGTGGCCATAGGGACCATCTCAAAAGCCATCCATTTGTCGGCTCCTTCTTTCATCGGCATTCTCTTGCCCATGCCTTCCACACCAATGCAGTTTAGGAAAGGAAGGATACCGGTGTCATGTCCGAAACGAAGGTTCGCCGCTGTATGGTTGCCTGTCATGAGGGCTGTGTCTGCCTTGTCAACAAAATCTTTTACCAGACCCAAAGCAGCTTCACTGCTGTATTTTCCCAATTCCTTGGAATTGCCCATCATGCCATATGTTCTGACATTGCTTGCCATACCTTGCTGGTACAGTTCTTCTTTGTCAAAGAAATGGTAGAGATCAATGTTCAAAAAATCAAGATCTTCGCAGATGATGGCGCATGTATATAGTTCCTTGACAAATTGATGGGCATCTCCTAAAATTTCTTCAGCTTTTCGGCTATTGGTGAATAAGCGGTTGAAAAGTTTGTCATAGTGACAGATTTCATGTCTTACTTCTGTTTCAATAACGCCAGCATCTTTAGACCAGTTATTATAGGCAACCCTCCGGCAGATATACTGTTCGAAATATTTCTGTCCAGTAGTGAAACTGAACTGGAGAGAAGGATTTTCTTCTTTCAGTTGGGTGGCGAAATTGGCCATGCTGATGAGACATCTCGGAATGGTACTGGAAACGCAATGAATCTCTTTTCTGTTTTTATTGTTGAAAACTTTCTCAAAATGACGGTACATCCTGTCTGCAATGGCCCTGTGTTCTTTGGCTCCCAAAGGAGAGAGTTCACCAGCCATGCCTTTGTGTGCAGCAAGAAGAACTTCACACTGATGGAGCACTTCCTTGCCGTCATCGGTTAGTAATCCGATTTGATTTATCTTTTGGAGAGAAACAACAGCTCCGTTCAATTTGTTCTCGGAAGTGTGGTATCTGGATCCATGGCGTCCATAATGTGAGATATAGAAAGGTTTGTATCCTTTGGGAGCATCGGTATAGACACTGTCCAGTCTGTGATACGGATAATAGATGTTGGCGACCCTGCTCGGATTCTCCATAGTGAGCTCCTTATATTTCTGTGCATCAGCTTGATATGAAGATAAAACACAAGCGGTCATCAAAGTGGTCAGTACAATTCTTATGTTCATTTTTGTAAAAAATTATGTTGTACAAAGATAGATAATAGGGTATATAATTACAAGAAACCTATTTTATTCTTGATAAGAGCTTCTTTTTTTTGCAAACGGATAAGGTCCTTTATGTTTGCTGTGGAAACAAAAAATGATTGATATGAGGAAAGTTTTGATTGTAACAGTTATCTTGTCTGTACTAGGAGCTTGCAGCCGGGACGAGACAGATTGGGTAGAGGAGGAAAGTACCTTTGAGGAAGTCGCTCATGAGATGATTGTACTTGGGAAAAAGTTGAAGGACCCGTATTCTGTAGAGAATATCAATCGGGCCTTGCATCAGATTTATCCCACGAGGGGAGAACGTCATGATGTGACTCCAACCGACCTTTATGTGCGTTTTCTTCCCAAAAATGAGGAAGAATATAACCGTCTGGTCAGTAGTGGAATGGATCTGATGGATCATCCTCTTGATTATCAGATATTGCAGGATGGTGACTATTATGTTGATCCTCAAGTGGAACCGGGACAGATTACCTGGCAGTATGCCGTAGTCAAGAAAGATTTTCGATTTCCAGACGGCATTCATCATGAAATTCTGGATGACTGTTTTATTCCAGAACATGATGTCGTTACTCGTTCGGATGGACTGGACTGGGATCAGGTAGTCCGGACTTCTTATGAATTGACGGGTAATGGAGAATTGCTTGAACCGGAGACACGTGCTTCAAAAGCTCATCCGACAGGAAGGATTACCATAGAAGATGCTCAATTTGCCGGAGGGAAGCCGATAGGAGTATCCGGCGTGAAAATAGTTTGCAATTCTTTTGTGAAGTTCTCTTCCTGCTATACGGACCGTGATGGAAATTATAAAATTCCGCGTACCTATTCTTCCAAAGTCAGATACCGGCTCATGTTCAAGAACAAGATGAAATTCAATATTGGGATGAATCTTATTCTTGTGCCGGCTTCTATGTCTGCTTTGGGAAAGGGCAGTCCTTCAGGAATCGATGTTCATATCCGTCCAGACTCAAATCGAAAATTGTTCTGTCGTTCAGTCGTCAACAATGCGGTATATGATTATCTGCTTCGTTGTCAACAAAATGACCTTGCTATTTCTGCTCCTCCTGAAGGATTGAGAATCTGGATTATGCAGAAGAATGAGAACAGCAGCGCCGTGATGATGAGGCATGGGACTGTCTTGGATTATCCGTTGCTGAAACGTTATTTGGGTGAGTACATAGGGCTGATTAAGATATTTCTTCCCGATTTGACTATTGGGGTCAAGAATAAGGAATCATTTGCAGAAATTTATAAATCAGCAATACATGAATGTGCCCATGCTTCACATTTTCAACAAGTCGGAGTCTCCTATTGGAATCGTTTCGTTACTTATGTGCTGAAGTCTTTTCTGCATTCCGGTTCTTCCTATGGAGATGGTTCGGGAGATGAGGCCGGTTATTGCGAGATTGGAGAAATGTGGGCATATTTCCTGGAGAATCTCTTTTCCCGAGACCGTTATGGAGAGGTGAAGTCAGATAGCGGAATGTGTTATTGGTTTCATCCGCAGATTCTGTCTTATCTGAATGAACGTGGGTTTTCCGTATCTGAGATTTTGAAGGTATTGGACGAGAAGGTCTGTTCTCTGGCAGATTTGAAAGAGGCTTTGCTGAATCAGTTTCCGGATAAGGAATGGATAATCCGTCAGGCTTTTGACAGATATGAAAATTGAGAAGGAAAATTGCTGGAGATATGAAAGAGAAAGTCAGAAATGGCAGAGCGCTGCTATGGACTGGAATGGTCCTGTTGGGGATGCTGCTGCCTCGAAAAATTGCCGCACAGCAGTTTGCCTTTTCTACCAATGCGATAGAATATTTCAATCTGTGCACGTTCAATGCAGAAGCTTCGTTTGCTTTTTCAAAGAACTGGACCATGGATGCCAACTTCCGTTACAATCCGTTTCATTTTGTCGGAAAAAGAGGAACACAGGGATTCCAGAGCAAAGTGAGGGCTTTCTCGGCTGGTGTCCGCTTCTGGCCATGGCATATCTATTCTGGCTGGTGGTTTTCAATGAAAGCACAATATCAGGAATACAGTCGCGGTGGATTCGTTTCCAAGGCGGTGAGAGAGGGGGATCGAGTCGGAGGTTGTTTCGGTCTCGGATATTCCTATATGCTGGGCAAACATTTCAATCTCGATTTTGGATTGAGAGTTTGGTCTGGGATGGATTCCTATAGGACATATGATTGTCTGGTCTGTGGATTGACACATGGACAGGGAAAAGATATTTTTTTTCTGCCAGATGAACTGATTCTTTCGATTACGTATGTGTTCTGAAATTATGAAATACAGGTCAATGCAAGAGCGGGTGTCTCTTTTGTCCAGATTCCTGGTCGGGGTGGCTTTAACAATAACGTCTCTCTCCGGTTGCTCCGTCAAGGAGGACCGGGATGCCTGCCCTTGTATCCTGTTTCTGCATTTCCCGGAAGGAGGGAAGGAATGGGAAAAACTGGTCGTCTTCCTGAACGGCGATCAGTTTTCTGTGAGGGATACAGTGGATCTGAGACAGCTGGATCCCAAAGGCTATCGTCGTATGGTGCCTAGAGGTCAGGTGCATCTGCTGGCGGCGGCACCGCTCGGTACGGCCTTTTCTCCTATCGGACGGCTGCCGATTCCGGAAGGGAAGGACTGTCCTCCTGTTTATATGGATGCCCGGACTTTGGATACCCGTTCCAGCGTGGTGAGGGATACGGTGCACTTGTACAAGAACCATTGTCGTCTGACAATGGAATTTTCCTATTTGGATCCGATTGGCTTCGAACAGCTGGAGATGAGCGTGACGGGAGGGGTGGACGGATACGACGAGAGGGGACAGATGACGGAGGGCCGTTTCCGTTATCCGCTTCATCCGGATGAGCAAGGAAGGTGCCAAGTGTTTTTGCCACGCCAAATGGATGAGTCTTTGGCTTTAGTTATGGAGAAAGACGGAATAGTTTGTCAGACATTTGCAATTGGAGAATTCATGAAAGAGGTCGGTTATGATTGGAGCAGCCCCTCTCTAAAGGACTGTCGGATGTCTATAGATGTCGCTATCACGTCAATGGTAGTGGAAATTGGGGGGTGGAAAAAAACTTATTCATATAAATTTGCAATTTGATTGGGATATTTAAGAAATATATCTATATTTGCATTCCACTTCAAGCGCGGGTGGCGAAATTGGTAGACGCGCTACTCTCAGAAGGTAGTGCCAGCAATGGCGTGGCAGTTCGACTCTGCTCTCGCGCACCAGTGCAAAAGACCGGAAATGAAAATTTCCGGTCTTTTTGTTTTCTGTCAGTATCTGTTCTTTCTGCTCAAAGCGATGTCTTCTGTTTTAGAACATCTCAAAGCATTGCTGAAGGGTATTCTGCCCGATGGGGGACGGCGCCACCAACTTTTCAGAAGGGGCTGCTATCTCTTTTCTTTGAAGAAATTGACCATGAGCGATCTGCATTCGTCCTGTAGAATGCCCGATTCCACTTCCGTCTGCGGATGGAGCAGGCTCGGAGAGAAGAGATGGTATCCTCTCTTTTCATCTGCCGTACCATAGACAATTCTTCCGATCTGTGCCCAGTTCAAGGCGGCGGCGCACATCGGACAAGGCTCCACGGTCACGTAGAGGGTACATTTGCTCAGATATTTTCCTCCCATCGCTTCTGTGGCGGCTGTAATGGCAATCATTTCCGCATGGGAAGTGGGGTCTTTGAGCCTTTCGCACATGTTGTGTCCCCGGCCAATGATCCTTCCGTTGCAGACAACGACTGCGCCGATAGGGATTTCGTCTTCTTCCAGAGCCTTCCTGGCTTCTGCCAAGGCTTCTTTCATGAATCTGGTGTCTGTTTCCTGCATGATGCTGTGTTTACAAAGTTCAATACATAAAAATAAAGAGGGTGGCTTGACCATCCTCTTATATTTTTCGCTAATGAGTAAGCTCTTAGTACTTCTGCTCAGAAGATACTGACAGTTTCTTACGACCGTGACGACGACGGGCTGCCAACACGCGACGGCCATTTGCAGTTGCCATACGCTCGCGGAAGCCATGTTTGTTTACGCGTCTGCGTCTAGATGGTTGGAATGTTCTTTTCATTATATTATTTTTTTTATATTTTTTTCAAATAGGATTGCAAAGGTAATCGTTTTGACCTAAAAAACAAAATTATTTTGAACTAATCTCAATTACCATCTTATCTTTGAACCATTCGTCCTCCAGCCAGTTCCGGATTTGCCATTGGCGGATGGATTTTTCGGATATTCTGTACTTCTTTTTCAGCTGGGCAAATTCCTCGGACAGGTCCCCTCCTTTGAGGTAGAGGATGGATTGGCCGAATTTTCCTTTGACCCAAGGATAGAAATTGTCCAAGGCGGTCACCGCTCTGGAAACGACGTAATCGAAATGTTCATCCAGAGTTTCAGCACGGGCATTGACAACTTTTATATTGGTCAGTTTGACAGATTTGGAAACGGCTTCTGCTACAATTGTCTTTTTGCCGACTGAATCACAGAGTGTGAAATCCACCTTCGGGAACAGGATGGCCAGCGGAACGCCGGGAAAACCTCCTCCGGTTCCCAGATCCAGCACCTTCAGCTTTTCCCCTTCAAGACTCCCTTCCTGGAACTGCCGGTAGATTTCGGGCCTTTCCTTTTTGAGGTAGGTCGCGATGGAAAGGGAATGCAGGATGTGGTGAGGGTAGAGGCCTCCAATGTCCTTTCTGGAAATGACATTGATCTTGGCATTCCATTCTTCGTACAGACCTTCCAGCTGACGGAACTGCTCCCATTGTTTGGCATCCGGCTCTGGAAAAGCCGGAGCGGCTATCTTTTCAAATTCTTCAAAAGTCATTTTTTATAATTCTTCTTCGATGTTCTGCATTTTCTTGATCAGAAGATCCTTCGCTCTGCTGATCCGGGTCTTGACCGTATTGATGGGTATTTCGGCCTTCTCCGCAATTTCCTTGTAGCCGAGATTATCCACATAGCACATTTGGGCGATGATCCTGTAATGCTCCGGAAGACTGTCAATGCATTTCATCAACAGATCATGGTCTTGTCCGTTGATGATGTTTTCTTCAGGACTTATGGTATCATCTGCGATGTCAATCTGCTCGTTGTCTTTGTTGAGGAAGTCAGTTCTGTCCAGTTTCCCTCTGACAATCTCCTTGTCCTGATGGTCAAATGCGGTGTTCCTGGCAATGGTGTAGAGCCAGGTGGAAAATTTGTTTTGTGGTTTGTAGCTTGCCAGTTCCTTGAAAGCCTTCTGGAAACTGACAATACAGATGTCTTCAACATCTTGTGGGTCCTGCACATATTTGCTGACATGATTGCGCAGTCCGTTGCAATAGCGGCTGTGCAAGGCGAAGAAAGCTGCTTGCGAATTCTGGTTCAAGGCCAGTTCGATCAGTTCCTTGTCTGTCAGATTAGTGAGCTTCAAGCCAGTTTTTGCCATAATTACAATCAATAGTTAGTGGAACAGACAAAGTTATTACATTTTCCATTTCTTCTTTGACAATCTTCTTCAAAATCTCCGCTTCTTCAGGTCTTGTGTCAAAAAGAAGTTCGTCGTGAATCTGAAGAATCATCTTGCTTTGCAGCTTTTCCTCTCTCATCCGGCGGTCCACGCCAATCATCGCCAGTTTGATGATGTCAGCGGAAGTTCCCTGGATCGGCGCATTGACGGCGTTCCTTTCTCCCAGAGCCCGGACGGTCCCATTCTTGGACTGAAGTTCGGGGATATATCTTCTTCTGCCGAAGATGGTCTCTACATAGCCATTGGCGGTAGCGTAGCTGATGGTGTCCTTGATGAAATATTGGATGGCCGGGAAGGCTTCAAAATAGTCTTCGATGAATTTCTTCGCCTTGCCGACCGGCATGTCGAGCCGTTGGGACAGTCCGAATGCGGAAATGCCATACATGATGCCGAAATTGGCGGTTTTGGCAATTCTCCTTTCGTCCGGTGTCACCTCGTCGTAAGGGATCTTGAATATCTTGGAGGCAGTGGCGGCATGTACATCAATCCCGTCCTTGAAGGACTGGATCAGATGAGCGTCGCCGCTGAGATGCGCCATGATTCTCAATTCAATCTGTGAGTAGTCGGCAGAAAGGATGAGATTGTCCGGATTGTCCGGGATGAATGCCTTTCTGATTTCCTTTCCTCTTTCCGTCCTCACCGGAATGTTCTGGAGGTTCGGGTTGGAGGAACTCAATCGGCCGGTGGAGGTCAGCGCCTGGTTGAAGGTGGTATGGATTCTGCCCGTCACCGGGGAAATGTAAGTGCCGAACGGCTCAATGTAGGTGGAGAGCAGTTTCTTGACCGCTCTGAACTCCAGAATCTCATGGATGATCGGATGAGTGTGCTCAATGGCTTTGAGGGTGGGCTCGTCCGTACTCCAGTTGCCTTTGGAACTCTTCTTGGCTTTCGGGTCCAGGGCGAGTTTTTCAAAGAGGACGGTGCCGATCTGTTTCGGGGAGGAGATGTTGAGCTGGGGTTCATCGGCCATTTCGCGGATGCGGGCTTCCCGTTCCAGCATTTCCTTGTGGAGCTCTTTGGCGTAGTCGTCCAGCTGTGCCAGATTGACCTTCACGCCGTTGCGTTCCATTCGGGCCAGCACCCGGATCAGGGGTTCTTCCATTTCCCAGTAAAGTTTGGAGACTTCCATGCTTTCAATCTTCTCTTCCAATACTTTGGAGAGAAGGTAGGAGATGGCGGTTTCTTTGCTGTTGTCTTTTTCTGGCAGGGCTTCCGGCGCATCAAACAGGCTCAGCTGCACTGTCTCCTGTTCTTCCATGCTGTCCAGGTTGATGCCGAGCAGACTGCTGGACAGGATTTCAATCTTGCTGCTCTGCTCCGGATTCATCAAGTAGTGCATGAGCTCGATGTCATAGAGCTTTCCGGAGAGGGTGATGCCGGCATGGGCCAGGATGTTTAGCTGCAGTTTCAGGTTGTAGCCGGCCTTGCCGATGGCTTCGTCTTCCAGGATGCTCTTGAAATCCTGCACCTGTCCTTCTGAAGAGAAGAGCTGGTGGGTGCCGGAATCCTCCAGGGCCAGGGTAATCTTTCCCGGTTCGGAGAAAAGCTGGTCGCCTTCCAGATGGAGTGCGATTCTTCCTGTGGCTTTGGCCAACCGGATGAAACTGGCTGCCTCTTTGTGGCTGACATTGAATTCGGTTTCCTGCTGCCGCTCAAGCTGGGCGGCGCCTTTGATATGTTTCTTGAGAGAGTGGAACTCATAGAAGTCGAACAGTTCGAACAGTTTCGGATTGTCCAGCGTTTCGGTCACCATGTCTCGCAGGCAGATGTCAACAGGCACGTCTGTCTTGATGGTCACCAGTTCATGGCTCAGTTCGATATGGTCTTCCGCTTTCTCGAATTTCTCTTTCTGTTTGGCGGACAGTTCGTCCAGATGGGAATAGATGTTCTGGACATCACCGTATTTGGCCAGCAGCTTGGCTGCGGTCTTTTCGCCGATTCCGTCCACTCCGGGCACATTGTCTGCCGTGTCCCCACAGAGGGTGAGCATGTCAATGATCTGGCCGGTGTGGGCAATTCCGTATTTCTCGCAGATCTGTTCTTCTCCGAACAGTTCGTCCGGGGAGCCGGCGCGGCCGGGCTTGATCTGGAAGATGTGTGGATCCACCAGCTGTCCGTAGTCTTTGTCCGGTGTGATCATGTAGACTTCGGTCTGCTCATTTCCAAATTTCTTCGCCAAGGTGCCGATGACATCGTCCGCTTCGTATCCCATGATGGTCAAGGCCGGTATGCGCATGGCACCGCAGATTTCGGTGAGCGGTTCCAGGGCGTCGATGATCAGTTGTGGAGTTGGGGGACGGTTGGCCTTGTACTGGGTGAACATCTTGTTTCGGAAAGTTCCTCCCGGTGGGTCGAAGACCACAGCCAGATGGGTCGGTTCTTTCTTTTCAATCAGTTCCAGCAGATATTTGGTGAAGCCATACAGAATGGAGGTGTCCTGTCCTTTGGAGTTGACCATAGGACGGTTCAGCAAAGCATAGTATGTCTTGAAAATCAGGGCGTGTCCGTCAATTAGGAATAGTTTGTTGGGCATAAATATATTTGTTCAAAGCCAATATCCTTTAAAGATACGAATAAATATTGTAGAATTGGCTGTCAGGGTCAGAAAATTTTAAAAGCCGAAGGGACCGCGGTAGTTGTGGAAACAGGCTTTCAGAAGGGATTCCCGGTCCATTTCGGTGGAGTCCACGAATTGGCGCTCTGTGCTGATTCCCCATATTCTGGTGCAGACCTTCAGGCTGTCTTCCAGATCGTGGGAAGAGAAGATGAAGGTTTTTCCGGTTTCCTGGGCGGCTTGCCTGATGGTCTCCAAAATCCTGATCCGGTTGTCCACATCCAGAAAGGCGGTCGGTTCGTCCAGCAGCAGGATGTCTGACTCTTTGGAAAGTCCCATGGCCAGGCAGACTTTCTGGAATTCTCCATCACTGAGGAGGGCGATGTCCCTGTCGGCGAATGATTCCAGATGAAGCCGTTGGAGATGTCCGTGAATTCGTTCCAGCAAGGTGGCGGAAGGATGTCCGAACAGGCCGCTTTCATTTCCGCAGGCGGTCAGAATGAATTCCATGACGCTGAAGCCTTTGGTCCGGGGAATGTGGGTCGGGACCAGGACGACGGAATGTCCCTTCTGGGGCTGGGGAACTGTGCGGAGGACACCGGACAGAGGGGGCAGGAAGCCGGCAAGCGTCTTCAGCATAGTGCTTTTGCCGCAGCCATTGCTGCCGCAGAGCAGGATGGTTTCTCCTGCTCCCACATGAAAGTGGATGTCCTTGATCAGGACTTCGTTGCCATATCCGATGGCCAGGTCATTTGTTTCCAGCATGGTTCTTCAAAAGGATATACAGTATGATCGGGATGCCGATGAGGGCGATGGTACTGCCGACGGGCAGTGGTGTTTTCCATGCCTGGGACAGAATGTCTGCGCATAACGCCAGGATGGCACCGAACAATAGGGTCGGCAGAAAAATGTTGCGGTGTACAGAGGTCGCATAGACATTTCTCGCAAGATGGGGGGCAACAATACCGACGAATCCGATGGGGCCGCAGAAAGCGGTGACCGCCGCCGTCAGGATGCAGGCGCTGAGCAGGGCTTTGGTCCGGATGGTGGATAGGTTGCCGCCGGCGAATCGGGTGAACGGGTCTCCGAACAGGATGAGGTCCAGTCCGCGGTGGTTCCAGAGGGCGAGCAGCAGTCCGGTCAGCAGGGCGAGCAGCAGCAGGAGCAGGCGTTCATGGTTGCAGGACAGAAAACTGCCGGCGGACCAGGAGTAGAAGGTTTTCAGCACTTCCGAATTGGCCGAATAGGCGAGGATGGAGGTCAGGGCAGAGAAGATGAATCCCAGGATGACTCCGAACAGGAGCAGGGTCTCTGTGGTTCTGCATTTCCGGGAAACCGGCAGCAGGATCAGGGTGGAGAGGGTGGCTCCGGCAAAGGCGGCGGTGACGATGGTCATTCCCGAAAGGAAACGGAGGCCCGTCGCACCGGCCGTCCCCAGCAGAATGGAGGCGATGGCGGCACCGAGTCCCGCTCCCGAGCTCACTCCCATGATGTGGGGATCTGCCAGGGAATTCTGGAAGACGGCCTGCATCTGGAGTCCGGCCAAGGCCATACACGCACCGGTGAGCAGGGCGGTCGCAAGACGGGGCAGCCGTATGTTCCAGAGAATGTCTTTCATGAAGTCAGGACCGGAAGAGCGGAATGCCTGTGCCAGGTCCTGGAAATTCAGATGGACGGATCCGCTGAACACATCTGCTGTGGCCAGTCCTATCAGAAGGAGAAGACTGACCGCCAGTGATGTATGGTACCGTTTACTTTGCATGCTTTACAGAAATGTGCCTTTCGCCGGAAAAGCTATTTGACCGGACGGATGCTGATGGCCGCTCCTCCGCCGGGTGCCAGGGCAACCTGGAGGCGTGTCTTGGATGTGACTTTCCGGCTGCGGATGGTGTAGCTCTTCGGATTCTTGTTCCAGGAGGCGTTCCGTCCGTCGGCGTAGATGGTCGCCACATATCTTTTTCCGGCAGGGAGGAAACTCAGGTCGATGTTGGCCGTGCGGGCTTTCTCGTCCGTGATGGCTCCGACGAACCATTCGTCTTTCCCTTTCGCTTTTCTGGCGATGGTGATGTAGTCACCTGGTTCCGCTTCCAGGAAATAGGAGTTGTCCCAGTCGAGTGCAACGTCCTTGATGAACTGGAAAGCGTCAGGATATTTCTCGTAATTCTCTTTCAGGTCTGCCGCCATCTGGAGAGGGCTGTACATGGTCACATAAAGCGCCAGCTGTTTGGCCAGAGTGGTGCTCACTTTGGCAGTCTTGCCTCCATAGACAGAGAGATCCCCTTCAAAGATGCCCGGTGTGTAGTCCATCGGACCGCCTTTGAGTCGGGTGAACGGAAGGATGGTGGTATGGTCCGGGTGGTTGCCGCGGAAGGACTCGAACTCGGTGCCGCGGGCAGATTCCTGGGCAATCCAGTTCGGATAGGTCCTGCTGTAGCCGGTCGGTCTGACGGCTTCGTGGGAGTCCACCATGATCTGATACTGGGCGGCGGTTTCGGCCACTCTGTTGTAATGGTTGACCATCCATTGTCCGTCATGATATTCACTTCGTGGAATGATTGGGCCGACATATCCTGTCTTGACGGCATCGTAGCCGTTGTCTTTCATGAACTGGAAAGCTTCGTGCATCCTGCGCTCGTACTCTGTCACGGCAGAAGTGGTCTCGTGGTGCATGATGAGCTTGACATTCTTGGATTGGGCATAGCGGTGAAGTTCCTCCACATCAAAGTCCGGATAGGCTCTGGTCCAGCTGTAGATGACTTCTTTGTGGTAGGCCCAGTTGTCTTCCCAACCTTCGTTCCAGCCTTCCACCAGGACGGCGTCGAAACCGTGCTTTGCGGCAAAGTCAATGTAGTCCTTGACATGCTGGGTGTTGGCACCGTGGTGTCCGTTGCATTTCAGCTGGCTGTAATCGGTCTCTCCGATGCGGATGTCCTGGTAGTCGGTATAGGCCCAAGTGGAAGGACCTCCGGTGAAATATTCCCACCAGACGCCCACGTATTTGCAAGGTTTGATCCAAGAAGGGTCTTCAATCTTGCAAGGTTCGTTGAGGTTCAGAATCAGAGTGGAGGCGAGAATGTCCCGGGCGTCATCACTGACAATGATGGTCCTCCATGGGGAGGTGGAATTGGTCTGGATGTAGCCGCGGTCGCCATTGCGGTCTGGTGTCAGATGCGAACTGAGGATGAATTGGGAATCATCCAGGTTGAGGTGCATGCCTGCATAGTTGACAAGGGACGCTTCGTGGAGATGGATGTACAGGCCATCCTTCGTCTTCATGAGCAGCGGAGTCTGTACGGCCAGCCGCTCGGTAGGGGACTGGGCAGCCAGAGGTTCCGAGCAGACGACTTCTCTCAGATCCTTGACTTCGGAAAGTTTGGATGTGCTCAGTTCATATTCGTTGGTATCGTAGTCGGCAGGCTGCCAGAAGGCCAGATGGTCTCCCGTCAGTCTGAACTCGGTCTCTTCCTCTTCGATGACGAAATGCCTCAATCCGGACTGGATCGGGAATTCGTAACGGAAACCCAGTCCGTCGTTGAACAGACGGAAACGCAGATTGAGGAGCCAGTCGGTCTGCTCCTGCTTGAGCGCGATGAAGAGCTCGTTGTGGTGGTCGCGTATTTCTCTGTATTCTCCCAGCACCGGTTTCCAGATGGTGTCGGATTCCCTGATCTGTGAGTCCGTGATCATGAAATTATGGTCAAAGGCATAGCCGCTCTTGATAAGGAATCCCAGTCTGCTCTCTTGGATGACGGTCTTCCCTTTGTAAGTCAGAGAATAAGTCGGAGTCCCTTCCTCGTTGAGGCGGAAAACCATTTGGAAATTTCCGTCAGGGGAGGTGATGGTCTGCGCTGTCAGAAAGTGTGGCAGGAGAAACAGACAACAGATGAGGAATATGAATTTTTTCATGATAGAAGGTTGTTATTTGTCATTATTATGTGGCGGTAAATATAGGATAAACTCCTACAATTTGAAGAGGAGTTCTGCTATTTTTTCGAGCCAGACCTGGTCGGTCCTGTCGAAATGGGACAGAAATTCGCTGTCAATGTCCAAGACCGCAGCCACTTCTCCGGCCTTGAACACCGGGACCACGATTTCGGAACGGGAGGCACTGCTGCAGGCGATATGGCCGGGAAACTGATCGACATCCGGAACGATGACGGTCTGAGCCTGTGCCCATGCGGTGCCGCAGACACCTTTCCCCTTGGGAATCCGGGTGCAGGCCAGCGGACCCTGGAAAGGACCCAGAACCAGTTCCTCCCCGATGACCCGATAGAAACCGACCCACCAGAAACGGAAGGTCTCTTTCAGACAGGCGGCGATGTTGGCCATATTGGCCAGGTCATCTTCTTCTCTTGCCGTCAGTGCTGCCAGCTGTGGATAGAGCTGTGCATAAACTTCTTCTTTGGTGCCTTTTGCTACCGTCAGATTTTCTGCCATAAGCTGCAATAATATATAATTTATAGTGTTGGATGGGATAAAGTTAAGCAAATGTTGGGGCTTTTAATAAAAAAAGATTAAATTGATGAAATTGTTTGAAAGGAAGAGATGGAATTGCAGCAAATTGAGAATCTGTTCAGATACAATTACCGGCCCTTGTGCCTGTATGCCCTTCATTATCTGGACGATCTGGACAATGCAGAAGACGTTGTCCAGGAAAGTTTCACCTCCATGTGGTCCAAATTGGGCGAAGGGGCAGAAATCAAGAATATGAGAGCTTATCTCTATGCTTCTGTCCGCAACAAATGCCTTGACCAGCTCAAGTCTGTTTCCCGATATGAGGAATTGCATCCGCAACTGGCGGAATCCCTGGAATGGGAAGAAGAAGTCCGGGAAGATTCGTTCACAGAAGCCCAGTTGTGGACAGCCATCGATGCGCTCCCTGCCAAACGCCGGGAAATCCTGCTGCTGAACAAGAAGGAAGGTCTGAAATATAGCGAAATCGCCGAAAAACTGGGACTCTCCGTCAATACGGTACGCAATCAGATCAACCGGGCGATGACCACATTGAAAGAAGGGACTATCAAATTATATTTGTGGATTTTCGGTTGAAACGGATGGTACATTGCCGGAGGAAAACCGTCTTTATAGAAAAAGAGCAAAATGCCTGATTTTAAAGAGAAACATCTGGACTTCGTCATGAAGTACTATCGCAAGGGGGCGATGGACACCCAACTCGCGATCGAGAAGTTCATGCGGAACAATGGACTGTCCCGTCCGGAAAAGAAGGGGCACCGCCAATGGATATATGCCCTGTCCGCAGTGGCAGCCGCCCTGGTGGCAGGCGCTTTTCTGTGGAACCTCTACATGAGGCAGACCGTCGTCCTGGAAGCCGGCTCCCAGCTGGCAGAATATGTCCTTCCGGACCAGACCCGTATTGAAATCGAGCAAGGCGGCCGTCTGGAATACCCGAAACACCGCTTCGGCAAAAAGTCGAGGAA
>RCNI01000495.1_pt1 | contig 24091 bp, 29 predicted proteins | sample 2041151 | NCBI WGS metagenome assembly RCNI01 (sample SAMN09708214, study PRJNA481090) | feces metagenome | isolation source: feces | place: Antarctica: Albino Rookery | reverse complement strand
AAATCCGTTGACTCTGAATTTCTTTACAATAATCTAATTATCAATGATTTCAAAGAACTTTTTGAGATTTTAAGTGGACACTAATGATAAGGCAATATTTTTTTCATTTCCATAGAACAATTTCTACCTATAGAGTGTTTTATTATCAATTCTTTGGAATAAAGAAGAGACAACACAAAACATTACATATATACTCTCGCGCGAATTCTATATTATAAAAACTAGTATTCTCGTCATAATATTATATTTAATTTTTCCACCTCTCCAGCTGAGATAGCCTGAGAGGTGTTTTTTATATCTACCCTTTCCTCCCGTTTCCTTACACCTTCTCGATTCATCTCCTGAAAAAGCCTACCCTATTTATTGGTCATCTTTCAAGAATTGCTTATTTTTGCAGCCACTTAACTAATCAAAACAATTTAGTATGAATAAGGTATCGGAAAACCCTTTCAAAAACCGAAGACTCGACCATGCACCATTAATGGTCGTTACAGCCCTCTTCGTCACACTCTATCTCGTGTCAAACATCATGGCTGTAAAAGTTATCAGTATCTTCGGATTATTTTATTTTGATGCTGGAACCATCACTTTTCCTTTCGCCTACATGTTGGGAGACGTTCTTACGGAAATTTGGGGCTATCGCATCGCCAAACGCATCATTTGGCTCACCTTATTATGTAATATTCTTATGGTAGTATGTACGGCCATCGGTGTATCTTTACCTTCACCTGATTATCTCGAGGAGACCGCCAATGCTTACAACCATATTTTCAGCTACGTACCACGTATTGTTATCGCTTCTTTAGCGGGATTCCTTTTCGGCGAATTGTCCAATGCCTGGCTTATGGAACGAATCAAGATTATAACAAACGGACGCTGGCTTTGGGTACGCACTATCGGAAGTTCAGCTCTAGCCTATTTCTTTGATTCTCTCCCCTTCGTCCTCATCGCCTTTGCAGGAGTCGTGTCTACTCATGACCTATTGATGATGATTGCATTCCAATACGTATCCAAACTACTCATTGAAGCCAGCATGGGAACTCCTATGGCCTATTTGGCTATTCATTGTATCAAACGTTTTTACAAAGAACTCTAATGGACAGATATTCAATCATTACCACCAAAATGCTGCGAGAATTCATCCTCCTTCAAGGCTCCGGATGTCGCTGGAAAAAATGTACATTCTGCGATTACCACGAAGATGTAAGTACACACCCATTTGAGATCAATAAAGAAATTTTAAATCAGGTGACCGGCAAATACGGAACACTGGACGTCATCAATTCCGGCTCTGCAATTGAACTTGACTCAGACTCCATCCAAATGCTTCAGGATGTCATTCAAAGGAAAAATATACAGACGGTATGGTTTGAAATGCATTACATGTACCGTAATAAATTGGCCGACTTTGCCCGATTGTTTGCACCTGCTACAGTAAAATTCCGCTGTGGAGTAGAATCGTTCGAACCTAATCTGCGCAGTTCATGGAACAAAGGAATACCTAAAAACGTAACAGCCGAAGAAATCGCACGGTATTTTCAAGGTGTCTGCTTACTTTGCTGTACTCAAGGAGATACCCAAGAACGTATTCTACATGATATAAAGCTGGCGAAACAGCATTTTGAATACTTCAGCATCAACCTCTTTTGCAACAATCATACAAAAGAAAAACGTGATGAGATTCTCGCCTCTTGGTTCGAGAAAGAAGTCTATCCCACTCTTAAAGATGACCCAAAAATTGAAATATTACTGAACAATACAGATTTGGGAGTAGGATAAGGACTCTATACATACCCCTAAAGCACTGATTATCACTGCATCTAAACGATATCATTTAGATGCAGTGATGAATAGACCTTCCCTTACTATAATCTTTACAAAGAAAAAACATATAATCACGGCAAAACCAAATGTTCTCACTTACAAAAACGAAAAGTGAAACTCTTTAACAAAAACGAAAAGCATTTTTATTTGGTTATATTTGCTTTTTAAATACCCTTTGAAAGGTCTTTAAATGAAACTTAAATATATTTTGAAAAACGAACAAGTTATAGTAATATAAAAAATAAAGGGATGACATTCAACGCCATCCCTTTATTTTTTCGTTGTAACATGTAAGAAACTCGTCTGTTTATCCTACTTCTTCGTCACTCATCAGCAGTTCGTTAGTATATACAATTCCCTGCCTTTTTTATACAATTTTGATTTCATATTACATAATCAATCGTATTACACTAGATATCTTCCGAAGTATAGAAGAACTACATTTTTTTGATTATCCGTATGATATGAATGCCTAAATCTGTAGATGTATAGTATATTGTTGGTATACCATCAGCCCCACCCTGATCAGTACAGTCATTATAGATTAATCCTGCTGATTCCAGTAAAGCCAATCTTCCATTTATAAAATGAGTGCTTTCCTTTTCTTTTAATGTCAACAAATCATTGTATGGTACCTTTTCTATTGAGAATGAAAGTCGTATAAAGTCATCTATGGAAATTTCATCATTAACTCTTGCTTTAAAAAGTTCGACTAATAATTCAATTTTTTTGGGATGGTCTATTCTGTCAATTATTGACATTATAATTTCTCCGGCATTGTTTGTATCTCTTACAGATAAATCCCCGAGGAATTCATATCTTTTCTCTTGTGGTATATCGTTTATTCCCTTGAAGAAGATAAGACATTTCTTCATAAATAGGAAATTACTGATCGAAACCGTAATTTTGAGAGTAGAACTGATGAATGGGATATGAAGTGATTCAAACATTTTAATATCAGAAAGACAATCCAGAGAATCTATATTTAATTCCCCTATATCTTTTGACACCATTGAATCAATAAATGATTGTGAAAGTTCATTTTTCATAATTCTATGTATTAGATTGTTTTATAGCAAAGGTAACAATATACCTTTCTCATACAAAATATTTAAAGGTTCATCAACTATAGCATATGTATTTAGCTGATGAACCTTTTATTCATTGGAAACTTTCCGAGCTGTCATCTTAATTAGAACGATTCTTCCAATCCTCAAAATCTTTCTGATTAAAATTATTCATATCAACAGTCTTTTTAAGCAAGTTCGAAACTCGCCTGTTTATGTCATTATTTTAAGAATGCATCATCAATTCCGGAAAATCTGTCAAGGCTTTAAGACATAATGTTATCGCTCCAGTTTCAGATGGATGGATAAAATCAGAACTTAACATACCTTCGTACCACAGTCCAGTATCATCATTCGCTCCTACTGCCTCCGCAAAATCTATATATCTATAACCACTTTCTTTTATCCATTGATTCTTGAATTTATGTTGTCGGAATCCTTGCACGTTTGAATCTTCTGGTTTACCACCAACAACAGTAGGGATTGTACAAAGTATCGGTGTAATTCCGATAGCCTTACAATCAGATAAAAATGATTTAGTTGCTTTAAGCCATCTATCACTGATAGCTGATTCGGTATCAGGGTTGTTCATACCTAAAGCCCAAACAACAAATTTAGGTTTCGTAATTCTGAGATGTCCTCGGAATGATGTAAGGGCATTATCGGCCCCTTCGCCACCGAATCCATCTATCAGTGCATTTTTGGCAAAACCAAACTGAATGAGCCAATAAATCCATCGTGCTGGGTATTTGTGCCCAAAATAGCTATCTCCATACATCTGTATATCCTTGCTATATCCGTCACATGTCCAAGATAATGTAGCTGACGATATAACAATTCCTAATGATTCAGCGTAAGGTCTTCCATTACTACCTCCCCATACTTCTCCACCTTTGGTATATTCCATAGAATATATATTACCATTGGTTATTAGCTTTATCTTTATCACATAATCTTCCGCAACATCCAAAAGAACCTGTATATTATTCTTAAAGGTTAATCCATGAGCTTGGGTCTTTGCCAAATCACCTCCATTCCCATAAATATATATATTAGTCTCATCCACTTCGATATACGAGCAGCCATAATCTTTAGACTTGCCATGCCCAATGCGTATTCTACCCATCGTTACTAATTTACCTGAAAAAGCTAAATGCTTATTCATTCTTACGTAATTAGGATACAGCTGTATTTCATCCCCATTTTTCAACAATTCGCCTTTGCAGGAAAGACCTTTAGGAGCATTAGGCAAAAGGTTCAAATCAAGGATATTATAATATGGCTCGTAAGGTGTAACAGAATTACCTGCTTCAATTTGAAGATAATCAGAATAACCAGGAGCATAAGAGAAGTTAGGTAGGGTAAATCTTGCCCATACTGCATTCTCCACCCAATTTACTTTTGATACATTATTTTGCATTCCTGGAATTGGCTTATAATCTTTATCATATAAACAGACAAAACCGCCTGCACTATTGATTTCCACGCCATTGGATGACATAATTAGCGTACCCATTTCTTTGGTAAATCTAATAAAGCCACTGACTGCTGAAAAACCAGAAGAGCTAGCTTCTACTTTACCTTCCCAATTAATGAATGCATGTAATGTAATATCATTAGAGTTCAATAAATTCTTACTACTTTTAATTGCAGATGTTTGACTTATACTGAAATCTAACTTGTCTTTTGATATTGTTCCATCAATAATACTTTCACCATGCAGCAAGATTTCTCTTGGCAATTCTTTTGGTTTATCAAAAGGTTCATAAGGTTTTAATACTGTCCCCTCAAAAATTCTGTTTTCACTTTCAGAATTTATGTAAAAGGACACTCTAATAAAAACAGCTCTCTCTGGTGCTTGTACAGCCGAATCAATATTATTCACTCCTGAAATATACGCTTTATTGCTGTCAAAGAATGCACATTGGTTTGTTTTATATCCAATATACGATTTTCCCTCTACTATTGGGATGTAACCAGAAGCCTTTAAATTTGCATTCTCTAACAATTCTCCAGACTTTTCAACGACATAAAAACCGCTTTTTGCTTCAGGGTCATTAGGATTGTATAAATTGCCTTTTTCTGTGTATATAGGATCAAAATCTAACTTGTCTTTTGATACGCTTCTTTCTTGAATTTTATCACCATAAATTTCGTTATCCTCAATATTATCAGATGATACAGCTACCTCATTTTGCACATAAGATCTAAAAGGATAATGTGGTAATAACACATTACTTTCATTAATTCGATTTCCATTTTCATAAGCAAGATACATAGATACTCGCAAAAATGCTGCATTATCTGGTGCTTGTACAGCTATGTTAAGATTTCCCCCACCTGAAATATATACTTTATCTTTGTCAAAAAAGGCATATTGGCTTGTTTTATGACCTATGTAAGGTTTACCTGGTTTTACAGGAATGAAGCCTGTGGCTTTCAGATGACTATTAATATCAAGCTCCCCATTTGTCGAAACGACATAAAAACCGCTTTTTGCTTCAGGGTCATTAGGATTATATAGGTTCTTTACATTTTTTCTTGTACCTTCTTGCTCTAGCGTGCGGAGTTTCTCGTCATGGGCTTCTACTTTATCCTTGAGAAACAAAGTGTCAACAATGTTACCAGTAGGTTGCCAACCTGGTTTCTGGTATGCATAAAGATTGCCATTGTCGCTATCTCTACTGACAATACATACTAAATTTCCACGTTTTAAGGCTTTTCCCGAAAAATCAACAGGTTCACTATCTGCTTGCATAGCAGCTACAGATGCATATGTTTTTAAGACACCCAAAGAACCGCCATTACGTTCAATTTTATCGGCATAATCAAGAGTATCAAAAAACAAATCACCTACTTCTTTCGCTGATATAGAATTAGAGTCTATCTTCTCAGCCAGTCTACGTGCTCTTTTTTTTATTTCGTCAATATTCATAGCAATGCAGCTTTAATGATTAATAATTGTACATTAATGGGACCTATTGGTTCGACACCAGGAAGATGTGTTCTTGAATATGCAGTGCGTATAGTTTTGCCATTGAAAAAATAATGAAATGAAGAATCTCCGGTCTGCCAAAAAAGGGTGGTATCAGAACCGAACACTCTTCCCATAGAAGTACAGCGACGAGGATCTATTTCACCTTCAAAAGATAAAAATATAGTTGATATAACAATATCGCCTGTTGATAAAGGTACAGGATCTATAGGTATTGTGAATCCGCTACTTTTCCCTGTACCTTTTCCCTCACGGTAAATAAACATACTATGTTTAATTTCTTCAACCGTTGTATGTAGGATAGTAGGATCAACTGAAGCAACTGCACCAGAGGTGTCTGATGATAGATATGCTTCTATACGTTTCTTCACGTTGTGAACAGATCCATTTTCAAAAGTTCGTTCTTCATATTCAACTTCACGAAAACATAACATCTGACCTTTGATTTCACCTAAAGCTGGGACTTGATAGATTGATCCATCAATAACACAAGCACCTTCAACTATGTTTGTATGATCCTGGTTTAAGACACCCCATAAGATGTAATTAAGTCCAAATGTACGTGTCAAAAGACTGATTGATGTACGTAATGCATTTTGCATAAAACTGAAGTCCGAGGCATAAAAAGGTTGGCCTCCATCATTCGTTATTAATTGGTCATTCATAACTATATACTTTTATTATATATTCCCTTCCTGCAGGTTTATTAAAATCAACTATTGTTTTAATTTCTTCAGTACGTCCATCTAAAAAGGATGGCACGTTAACTATAAATTTCATTTGACTATTTATGTCTGCATTCTCAATATATAAAGGTTTTGTTAGATCATTAGAGAAGTATGTGGCAGGTTCATTGTTTCGGATATAAACAGTATGCCTGAAATCCTGAAGGTCAGTGATGAATATTTCGTTATCAGTTAGAAGAAAATAATCATTTAAAGCTTTTTCAATGTAGATGACCTGCCCGTTAACTTGCAAACGTTGTCTTGTTGTAATACAGAAAGTACGGAAACTGCGTGAAATGTCAACTAACCCCGTAAGTATAACTTTTGTCAATGCAAACAATAACGTTCTTCGCAAGAATGTTGGAAGCAAATGCAATGCGATTCTGTAAAAATCTACTCTATACCACATAACTGATCGAGTTATTAAGATCAACACCTATAAAGCAACCTGCTTTAGCTGTATAATTATTGGTTGATATAATTGTATATTTTAGTTCGGAAGAGGACTTCGCTGATACTTGGATAAGTTCGATATCCAGAACCCCTTCTACACGTTGTATGGCATCAACACATCGAGTTTTATTATATGTTCCTCCATATACAATGTTCTTCAAATACTCATTGATAGCATCAATTACAACGGATTTACCATCTATGATACGAGTTCCATCAGTACGTAAAATTTGAGGATCAATAAATATTTTAGCCTCAATTCTAATGCTATCTGCTGGTAATGACTGAATATTCAATAAAACGCCTGCTATTTTTACTTGAGACATATAGTGTTTGAAAGCTATTAAATCACTATTTGAAAGCATCACAGGATGTCCTCCATCGTCTTTTGAAACTAGCATTTCTATAGTGTTTCCTGCATCACGAACTGCTGCATATTTGATGATTTTCTTTTGCTCATCATTTACTGGATAATCATATGCCTGCTTTTCCTCATCATATTCGAGTTTATCTCCTAGTTGAAATTTCAATGCTTGAGAGTGATACCATCGAACTGTCGGTACGATATTAGATGTGACAAGATTATCAACATCATTTTTAAAGTTCTCAAACATCTGTTCCAACATATAAGTGCATGCAGAAAAAATGTAAATGATGATATTTTCAACTGATACAGACGAAAAGGTATCATCCCATTTATCTCCAACTTTAATACCATATGCTTTTCTCAAGTTTGAGTCTGAAAGAAAAGCGTCTGTTATTAATTTCTTTATATCTGAAATTGACCTTGACATATTGATTTATTTGAATTGTTTACCAAATTGCTCTGTAAAAATCCTTAATTTAATTTCGCCATTTAATCTATTTTCAGCAGTAGCCGGTCTTATCGAATTAGCTTTACAATAATTTTTCATTTCTCTTCTAAAGTTACATTCCGGCACTTCTAACTGCTGACCAACGTACAAAGCATCCGAGGGGCTTATGCCATTCGTTTTTGCAAGAACTATAATACCTTCTAAGGTTCCGTATTCTTGTATGGCAATATCTGATAAATTCTGACCATTCTGTACTATAACTTTCATCGCTTTATAATTATTGCTATCATTAAGATTAAAAGAAGTACAATTACAAAATTTGGAGGCTTGTTTAATTTCTCTTCTTTAACTTCAGTTGTTATTCTGCTATCCTCTTCTGTTGATGTATTATCCGACTTAAAATTAATCTGCTCCTCAAATGTGGCAGATTCGGTCTGTCTATAGTTCTTATAGTTTATATCAGCTTCTTTTTGTTTGAATTGTTTACCTGAACTGTCAGGCTCATTATACCAGATTATTTTGGCTCTCCATATTGTAGTATCTGCCAGTGCGGCCAACATAGATTTGTTATCACATATTCGTTCTACTATCACTCTTCTGCTTAACGAGTCATTCTGATAATTTTGTTTTATCTCTAACTCTGAACTACGACATGAAGAAAACAGAATGCTACAGACTAAGAATAGTATAATATTGACAATATGATTCATAGTATATTGTTTTTTAAATGTTACGATATTCATCTTTGGCATTGAAGCATGGACATAATTTAATCCATTCATTGCTCTCGATTTTTCCATTCCTATTTAAATCCGGAGAAAAATCACGATGTCCCTGTATGATTGCGTTAGGAAATATTCCTTTCAATGTCACTAGGATATTAAACATCGATTCTTTCTGAGCTAAAGTTCTGTTATCAACACCTTTGCCCTTTTTGTCTATTCCACCTATATATGCAATATTTATAGTTTTACTATTGTAACCTTTCACTCCATTTGAGATTTGTTCAATAGGCAGTAAATTTTCAACTTTACCATTTGGACAAATGACATAATGATAACCAGGATTAATCCAACCGCGTTGTTTAAATATCCTTTTCAAATCATCTACAGTTTGTTCTTGACTTCCAGCTGTACAATGTATAGCGATGTATTCAATTTTTCTCATGCTATTTTTTATTAAAGTCGTTGAAACGTTGTAATAATGGTAATTTCTTCAGTACCTCAAATGATACTACATAGTATAAAAATAAAAGGACTTTTGAATCGGGGAATATATGAGTAAGATTTCTCAAAACATTAACCGATGAAAAGTAAATGATGGCATAAATTACACCTCCTATAGCTTGCATTGCACCGTCCATGTTATTCATATTTCTACCAATAACAAACATGCATACAACTATGAGATAGAACGTAAGAGTTTCAAACAAACATCGTATAAACTTCTTAAAGCTGAATGGCTCTCCATCAGCAATGATCCCCGTAACCATTCCTACCACACAGTTGACTAGAAAAATGTAGAATATAGTAAATACCATATCTTCTATTGGTGCAAAGTATGCCATTGCTACAGATAAGATAGCAGCAAGAGCATTCTTAATTACATTGAAAAAATCATTCATTTTAAATTAGTATTTGGCATCAATGATGATACCGGTTTTTGTTATCTTTACTTGGTCGACTTTTTGTCCATCAAGCTCCAGTTGCTCTCTAATTTTAGAACGCCATGCAAGCGAATCATGATCTAAACACATTGATGTAATACCGACACCAATAATAGGTTGTTCTTTGATTTCTCCTGGTTGGGCATACAGAATTAAGGCTTGATTTTGTGCCGTTGTATCTCCTATATTTAGTCCAGAAGTAATCTTGCCGTCAGTATCACGTTCTACTGTTATTTTCAGATCATAATCATCAAGTTGTATTCCTTTTCCTAACATAGCTTAATGGGTTATTAATTTGTCTTCGTAATCGTCACTGTCCAATTTTGCAGCTTTACTAGAAACGGTTGGAACCTGAATTGGTGCTGGATTGTTCTGAGCAGAGGCAGAACCTGTCACTGCTATACTACCAGGCGGCAGTACATGAACATGATTATTGAAGGTATCTACCAGCTCATTTATCTTCTCAGTGAGAGTTTCAATGCAAATAAGACCGCCTAACTTTCCACCGTTGATTGTTATAGATTCAACCTCATCAACAGCAAGAACGACCAATTGCGTACAATCTCCAGTAAGTGAACCTACAGTGACAGGTGTTCCAATTCGTGGTACAATCAAAAGATTTGATTCATTTGATTTCGTTGATGCACGAAGTCTTACACCAGCTATATCCATGCTGCCAAAAGTAACAGTACATGTTATGTCCTCGATACTTTTAACAATACCTTGATAGATGGTGATTTTTTCACTTCCAGCTATCCTTTTAAGATTGTTTGCAAGTCTTTTATAAGCATCCATAATTACGATAATCTAAAACCGAGTTCTACTTTTCTCTTACCACCATCACGGCTGAATTCAGTCGTAACAGATTGCACGAAATAACGTCCATCTTTTGCCGAATAATCCCGATCATGCAATTCTGCACAATCACCAGGACCTACATAAGGAACTAACCAGGTCGTTATATTTCCTTCATAGCCATCAAAAGACAAACGTTTAAGTTCACTTTCACCTCTCAGCTGCATACTTAATATATCAGCTGAAGGGGATTTCACAGTAACGCTGTCACCACCTGTAGAGCCTATCTCCAGTTCTTTAATTTTTCCATCATCAGTTGTAGCCTTGACTATTACCTTGAGTTTACGGTCTTCAGCTTTGCGATAGGTCAAATCACATTCTTCAACGTTCAGTGTAAAATCATAAAGCACATCATTACCTACACGTTCAGCTGGAGCATGGAGATGCAGTGTTCCATTCTCTAGATAGATATCTGCTCCAGTTTCTTCATGCACTTTCTTCAAAACATCATAACCTGTTGCAGTGCGTACGATAAACTTATCATATTTATATTCGTAAGTACTGTCAACCGCAATATCAAGGTCCATGATTTTAATAACATCCTTCAGTAGTGCATCCAAAGAAATCGTTGAATAGTATTGTTTATCCGGGAGGTCTTTACGAAACAAGAAAAGATCATCTTCACATTCTATTGAAATGCTACCATCATCTGTTCCTATACGCTGTACCCATCCGGTAAATTCATCTTTCAAACCTACTTCTTCGTAGCCCAAAGAAACCTTAACTTTATCACCTCGTTTGATTTTTGATTCAATTTCCAACGTCTTGTTATACTCACTGCCAGGAAGTACGATAAGACACGTGTCAGATAGCAATTCTACCGAACGATGTATTTCAACCTTGTCGAGCATGCCGACTGAGTAATCACCTATCTGTATGTCATATTTCATCGTGTACATTATAGTATATCTTGACGCTTGAGTAAAAGTTTATACATATCATCCGAGGTTGCTGTTATATCGTAACCTTGATTTTCTTTTCCTGTAGTGAATGGAAATTTATAATCATCAATTACGATATGATAAATTGAGAAGATTTCAAATAACGGACATCTGACTTCCCATCGTGCAGCCTCGCAAAGCTTCCGGAGTTTTTCAACCTCTTTTGCTGGATATGCTTTTACATCAGGATTAATCAGTACCCCTTGAATATTAATCTGATAATCATCTTGTGCCCATCTTTCTTTTATTGATCCGCGTATCTGACCTTTTGAAACTCTGCGTTTCGTAATGATATTCTTACCAGTAATCGAAATGAGAGGTTCCAGGGGAAGAGTCCACCAGTCAGTGTCATCAGTTTTGATTTCCAAAGGCATGACCATTGGTACGCCAAAAGCATTTGCCTTGATTTCACTGATAAGTTCCTCTTCACTCTTCTTCATGATTTCTTCATACTCGCTGCTATCAACCATCTTATTTAGCGATTGATTAAACAGCCAGAAGGGAGGAAGCTTCAACCCCGTTGTACGAGCAAGTATATTTCCTAATACGAATTTTGTAAGCATAATTCAAACAGTTAACGAGCCGCTGATGTAGCGATTTCAAGACTCCTATTCATACATTCAAGAATAATCCGTTGCAGTTCTGAAGTGTCAGTTTTATCGTTCATCGCAACGTTTAAGTTGTCAAAGAACTTGCCGATATTCATTGTAATGGAAGTGTTACGTGTCCCACCAGTTACGATAGCTTCAGATGCTGAAGTTGCAGCTGTTGGCGTTGTGCCGGAACTACCAGTCGTGCCATCCAATGTACCTCCAGCAGCTTTAGGTTTGCTGATGGTTCTTTCTGCTGCCAGTCTAGCCTGATATGCTCCAGGTATGGATGAGCCTAGATTGCCAACAGATTGGACAAAGTTTCTTTTAACAGAATAACCTGTTAGCTGGTCAGCTCCTTGTTTGGCCAGATTCCAAGCACCGTTAAAGTCGCCTTTGAATAGTAATTGAATAGCCTTTCCAACAGAGCCGAGACCATCTAAGATTCCCTGTAACCTATCAATGACATAATCCTTAATAATTCCACCAAAACCTTTTAACACATCCCATGTAGCCTTTACGCCTGCACGGAATCCATCAAACTTTTTCCAGCATAATACAACTGTTGTAACCAGAGCACCAATACCTAAAGCCACCCATGTTATAGGATTATGAAGCATTGCCAGGTTCAATAACTTTTGTGCTTTTTCTGCGGCAAGCAAAGCCGTAACCTGTAACCATTCTGCTACAGTCCATCCTTTCAAGACAAGTGTATTAAAGGCCAATGCACTATTGTATAAAGTCCATGATGTTACCATTCCTAATAAGATGGGGCCCAACCATTCAAAGTTCTTAGCTATCCAGCCCGTTGCAGCTGCAACAGAACGAATGATAGGATCTGTCAAACTAAGTAACGAACTTAGAGCATTAAAGGTAGGTATTAAGGCTGGTTCAACAATCTGGTACAATTGCAAGAGCTTGTTTGAGAATTCCCCTAAGAGCTGTTGAAAACGCCCATAAGGAGTCTTGGCAATTTCATTCATCATGTTATAGAACTTACCGCCTTCACCCGTTGCACGCTGGAATGCTTGACGAAGCATATCAAAAGTTATAAGGCCTTTTGACATATCATCACGTAACTTGGCTACTGATTTACCCGTTAAGGCTGATATATCCAATAAAGGGTTATATCCTGCGTTAATCAGCTGTAACAAATCTTGGCCTTGTAATTTACCAGCTGCTGCCACCTGTCCATATACCAAAGCTAACTGTGACATACGTTGCTTATTTCCCATGGCAACGTCACCTAACATTTTTAAGTCACCCATAACATTATTCAGACTGACACCAAAACCTAGCATCGTCTGAGTTGCCTCATTGGTTCCTGTTGGATCATAAATAGTGTCATTGGCATACTTACGAAGTTCCTCCAATAGCTTACCACCTTTTTCCGCTGAACCAGTAAGAACGTTGAAGGATGTAGCTGTTTTACCAGCTTCCATACCTAGCTTTGAGACCACACCGATACCAGCTGTCATAGCAACTATAGGATTCGTCAAAAAGGTTCCTCCTGGTAATGATGCAAGAGCGTTACGAAGACCACCCAAACGAGTATTCAACTTTGCAGCTGACTGTTCTGTACGGTCTAACTGTTGCTGTACCTGTCTGACCTGACCAACTACGCCAGTCTGTCTGCTTTTGATATCTATAAGGAACTGTAGGATATTCATTACTTGTTAGCTTTTGATTCGCGTAAACGTATATCTTGTAACTGTTTAAAAGTCTGTGCCCATTCTTCATCCGAAAGAGTATCTGGATCTAAATGCAGGTAATACCTCATAAGTGTATTCATGTAGCCTATCCAGTTATTTTCTTCCTTTCCTGAAGTGGACTCTACAACTTTTTTAGAGTGGCCTGTTTCTTTTCAATGATTTGCATCACCTGTTCACTGACAGCAAAGAATAAGCTGTCATCCGTACGGATTTCTTCATCTCCTTCAAGCCACATGGAGTTAAGATAGGCTTCCTGCATCTTGACAATATCTTTGCCACCTTCAGATACTACCATAGAGTAAGAAAGGTCTTTACGAGTAGGTTTTCTAACCAGACAGGATTTGCCGTCAACCTCGATTAGATATACCTCTCCATGTTTCTTTTTGAGTTCTTCAATCTGTTCTTTAGATAGATTATTCATTTCAGAATATTAATTAAGGCAGGGGCTGAGCCCCCACCATGTTATACATAATTATTTTTAATATTCAGAGCGATAAAAGGTAGTTCAATTTCTGCAAATTTATCACCCTGCTTCATTCCTTTGGGAATTTCCGTAATTTCTGCACCTTCAATAAGGTCAGTCTTTACGACATCTCCCTTTGTTGGGTTCCCATAGGAAACGATAAGATTCATTTGTGCATCCAGTGCATCACCACCAGCAGCGATTTCAAGAGCTTCCAACTCACTTTGTAAAAGTGTTATGCTACCTTCATAGCTTTTATTGCCATGCTGGATAGATACAGGCTTATTACCCTTTGCATAGATAGCTTCTTTCTCCTGCTTCTTGGTGTAAGACACACCTCTGATACCGGTAACAGGTCTTCCAGCAATGATTACATTGATATCAGACCATTCGTATTCTTTTGTACTGAAAATATCCATGTCTTATTATTTAGTGACTTGAAAGCCTAATGATACATTAATGTTACGTGCATAACCGAATGGACGAACCTGCAAAACTACGTTCACTGTTGATGTTGACAAGACGTTCTGTTTTGGATCAATAAAGCATCTGCAACCCTTGCCGTCATCGCTTGTTGAAAGTTCCCCGTTAACAGCCATCTGAGATGAAACTGCATTTTCTACAGAACTTTGCCAGCTTTTTAAAACTGCATTGTCAATAGTTCCATCTTCGTTTACTTCGATTTCATCGAGCATGAAAGAAAGTAAAGTGGAGTAAGCGATTCTACAGGCTTTGTCAATCACTCTTAGATTTGCCAGATGTGCATAGTCATCAGTCTCCTTCACGCAAAGGCGGTCATCCGAGAAATAATAGCCACCCAAACCGACATACGTTCTAGGCGTGATATAGCCCTTATCGTAAACAGCAGCTACATCATCTGGAACATCTTCAATGGCCTTTGCACCTAAGAACATCTGTTCAGCTTTCAATGGGCCATCAGCTACACGTCCAATGTTACGTTGTACCGGTATAGAGGCTAAGCGGCCAGCAAAAATTCCCATTGCAGCACCGTTGCTTTTAGAATCCGTATCACCGATAACTATACATACACGGTTATTGACTTCTTGTTTCAAGTCTTTCAACTGTGCAGCAGCTGAGAAGTGTCTACCCTCCAAAGCAATAAAAATCGGTGCGTACAACTGTTCTGTTGCATATTCTGCTAAAGCCTGTGCTTTAGGTAACGCCTTGAGGACATCTGGATCAATTCCTTCCGTAATGCTTGGCTGGTCTGTCTCCGGATCTTTGCAAACAATGACACCTCTTAATTCACCTTTCATACTCTGTAATAAATTTCGGATTTCTCCTGAAGACTTATCACAGAGATTTTCCATTGTTTTCGACTTGTCGTAAGCTACTACAATCAGCGGTGTACCTTCAGGTGCCTCATTATAAAACATTTTGACGTGAGCGTATAAACGTTTGTTGTCTGAATTATCCGGAGTTACTCCTAAAGCGTGCAAACCTTCTAGACGGTAAATCTTATAAGGAGTACCCAAAACAAAAGTTTCAGCAACGGCCTTACCACCGCAAACAAGGGCAAACAGTCCGTCCTGGGAGTTGGGTGTTACGCCCAACTGACCATTCTGGTAACTAATACTAATTTTTGGTAATCCCATATTTCACCTCCTTATCAAGCTGTAGTGTCCTGGATAATAGCTACGATACCTTTGTTATCGAATCTACGAGCCGAGCCACCACAACGTACCAAGAATGAGAATACGTCACCGTAATAAGTTGGTGAACCTTCATCACCATACATCTGTACCTCACCTAAAGCACGAGAGACACAGTTATACTGCCAGGCCAGGCCAGCTGCATTATCTGTTGTTGCACCTTCTTTGTTCCATTCCTTCAAAGTTCCACCTGTATCATAACGGAGAACCTGAGAACGCTCCATGATGTTGAATGAGAACAAACGGCCCAAAATACCATTAGCAGCATCAACAGTCTGATTCAGCATCACCTTGTCCGATTCGGTCAAATCTTCCAAGAGTTCACCATACATGAAGCTGTCAAGCAACAGGTATCTATTCTCGTGTGGAACGCTAGCTGCATTGAACTGATTCATCAATGCAATAAGATCTGCACGGCTGAATGCCTTACGCTTACCTGTAGCATCAACAGTATGTGCTGCAACAGCTTTACCTGTTGTCTTAACAGAGGTACAACCTTTAGCCCATTTGTAAAGCAAGTTATCTGCTGCTTTTTCCTGAAGATTTTCGCGGTCATTCGCAATAAGGCTTTCACGCTTGTCATAGCTCAGTTCTACCTGTTCTGCATTAGGAAGGACAACGGGATCAGTGGTCAATTCATCGATATCGTACACTTTCTCGTTATCCGTTCTTTTCTTTACTGTGCCAGGTAGTGACTGGCGGTTAACTTCCACATTGCTTGCTTTACCAGCATTTGGAATGTGTACTTTCTTTCCCTGTACATACTGAGAGTCGTCTACTGCTTTACTCATAAAACTGTTGTCAGGGAAAAGGTTTCTAACTATGGAACGCTGCCATAATTCTACTTGTAATGCCATGTTAATTATTGATTAAGAAATTAGTGAATAGCTTCGTTGTACTTCTTGGCGTACAACTCAGGATATTTGTTTTTGAGTTCCATCAGACGGCCAGCCTTGTCAATTTCATCCCAAGTCATGTTTACCAGTTCTGTAGAGACAGCACCACCGTGAAGGTAGTTCTCAACGCTAGCTGTACGAGTAGGCATAGCCTCAATAGCGGCACGGGTATTGGCTTCATCAGACGCCATCAGATTCATAAACACAGGTTTCTGTTCCTGCGTAATCTTACCCTCACTGACAGCCTGGTTCAAGAATGCATCAAAAGCATTCTTCTGTACTGTTGAAAGTTTTCCATTCAGTTCCTTTACCTTGTTTTCCAGTGCCGGAACTTTTGCAGCTTCATTTTCTAGTGTGGTGATGTGCTGCAACATCGCCTTTTCGTCAGTCATATTCTGAAATGACGGACGCTTTTTTAATTCTTCGATTAATGCCATAGAATTTTCTTTATTGTCTTTAAGACAGTTGGTAAAAAAATTATAGACTCCTTCAGTATTGTTTGAAGCTTCCGGAATAACAGCATCTGTATCGATGATACCGTCAATGAAACCAAGTTCCTTTGCCTGTTGTGCGTTAATCCAGTGGTCAGAACCATCAAAATACTGGGCCTTGATTTCTTCCGGAGTTTTCTTTGTCTTCTGACTAATCATGTTGGCCAGATCATTTTCCATATCCTCACACAGCTGTGCAGAATGGCGTAGCTGGTCAGCATTACCGAATGTACCTCCAGATACACGGTGCAGCATCAAACGGCTGTACTTGTTCATAAATAGCGGCTTTCCGCAAAGAGCTATAACACCTGCGATACTTGCCGCTATTCCATCTACATATATACTTATATTGGCCGTGCATTCCCTTAACGCATTGAAAATAGCCATGCCAGAGAACACGTCACCTCCTTTAGAATTAATGTGGATTTCAATCTCCTGGTATGTAGCTGCCAGCTTCATAATTTCAGCAACAATGTAACCGCTGTCACACTGCATTCCGTCACCCACATCCCCGTACAATAGAAGCTTAACTGTACCTTCCTTACCGGGTATCTGATTCATAAAAAAATATTTCATGTCAATTCTTTTGATGCAAATTTCGTATCAATAGAATTAAAAAAGAAATCGAATAAACATGATGCCATTTATATAGGTTGCATCATGAAATTCGCGTTTGCTCATAATACATTATATAGAGAACTTCGCTTGTAAATTTAATTTTCAAGTGTATGACAGAACTTAAAAACAATCAGAAACAAGAACTCGCAAAAGACCTTTACATCGCTGGCCAATTCACTTTTGAAGAGGTAGCCGAAAAGGTTGGCGTGCAGCGTCAGACGGTCAGCCGTTGGGCAAAGCAAGGCAACTGGGGAGATCTAAAAGCTGGAATGTCCGTAAGTCGTGAGGAAATACTAAAACGAATGTACCAGCAGCTAAACAACATGAATGCAGCTATTTTGGATCGACCACCAGGAGAACGCCAGGCAACGACGAAGGAGGCCGACATTATGGTCAAACTTTCAGCAGCGATTAAGAGCATGGAAACAGATGTAGGTATAGCTGATATCGTATCTGTAGGTACACGCTTCACAGAATGGCTACGAAAAGTTGATTTAGACAAAGCAAAAGAATTCATAGGTTACTGGGATGCATTCCTTAAAGAACAAATAAAGTGATATGGCAACATTTGAAGAAAAACAGAAACTGAAAGAATGGGAACAGTATCTGCATGATATAGCATCCGCTACTCCTGTAGAGTCGAACATGACAGAGGCTGAGAAAGCACGAAAGAAAGCCTATCTGGAAGCTCATCCCATTGAATGGATAAAATACTTTTTCCCTTCTTATGCTAAATATGAGTTCGCAAAATTTCAGATTAGAGCAATCAACCGGATGATCAATAATGACGAATGGTTTGAGGTGTTATCCTGGAGTCGTGAGCTTGCTAAGTCTACTATTACTATGTTTGTTGTAATGTACCTGGTATTAACTGGTAAAAAGCATAACGTAATTTTAGCCAGTGCCACTGAAGACAGTGCTCTTAAATTACTGAGGCCATACAAAGCGAACTTTGAAGCGAACGGACGTATCAAAGCTATTTACGGGATACAGGAAAATTTAGGCAACTGGACCGAAAAAGAATTCGTAACCAAATGTGGTTGTGCTTTTATGGCTATAGGTGCTGGAAATGCTCCACGTGGTAGCCGCAACGAATCAATACGTCCGGATGTTCTGCTGGTCGACGACTACGATACCGATAAAGATTGTCGTAATCCTGATACCCTACAAAAAAAATGGGAATGGTGGGAACGTGCTCTGTTTCCTACGCGTTCAGTCAGCGAACCTACACTAATCGTATTCTGTGGTAACATTATTGCCAAAGATACCTGTGTGGCACGTGCTGGAGAAAAGGCAGATCATTGGGATATAATCAACATTGTTGATAAGAACGGCAACAGTACTTGGCCAGAAAAGAATACACCCGAAATGATAGCACGTATACAGAAGAAGATTACACGTTCATCTTTTATGGGTGAATATATGAATACACCAGTGACAGAAGGAAAGATATTCCATAACCTCACATTTGCGAAAGTTCCGGCTTTAAGCAAATTCAAATTTATAATCATCTATGGAGATCCGGCTTACTCTAATACCAAGAATAAAGCTACATCTACTAAGGCTGTGTGGGCTGTAGGTAAAATCAAGCAGACCTACTACGTTATCAAAGGATTTGTAGCACGTGTAACTAACGCTGAGTATATCGAATGGTTCTACCTCCTGAGACAATATATCGGTTCTAAAACAGCTGTATACTGCTACCAGGAAAACAACTCACTTCAGGATCCTTTTTTTCAACAGGTATTCAAGCCCCTTATCAGAGCAGCCAATGAAAGCAAACATGATGATTTGTACATCATAGGTGATGATCGTGCAAAAGTTGAGAAGGCTACACGTATCGAGGCCAAACTAGAACCACTTGATAGAAATGCAATGATGTTCTTTAATGAGGACGAAAAAGATAATCCTCACATGATTGAACTGATTGACCAGTTCAAGCTATTTGAGCTCACGTTACCTTATCCTGCTGACGGCCCCGACTGCATAGAAGGTGGTTTTCATATCATCGATTCCAAAATGAAAGAGCTGGAACCAGGAGTAACAATTAAGTATAAAGAATTCACATCTAAAAATAAGCATAAGATATGATGAATAATTTTTTGAATCTGGACGATTACGATGCAACGATTCACCGTGAAATTCTAGACAGCCTCCTTCGCGATGGATCAACAACAGATAATGCTGTGATTGAAGTCTGTGAAAATAGAGCAATCCAGATAGTAAGAAGTCTGATTGGTAGCCGGTATGACTGTGATGCTATATTCACGGCTCAAGGAGACGAAAGAAACGTAATTATCCTGAAGGTATGTCTTGATATTGCTGTCTACGAAATATTCTGCCAGCATAATCCTTATAAAATGTCGCAAATCAGAAAAGACCGTTATGAAGACGCCATGGCCTTTTTACGTGAGGTAAGAGACTGTGATGCCAACATAGAAGGAGCTCCGCTAGTATCGGAACAAGAACAAAAAGATAATTCCAGATGGCAGATTACAAGTAATCCCTCAAGAGGAACACATTTTTAACCAAAAAAACACTGTTCAAACACGTTTGAACACCATTCAAAACAACTAATTATGGCAAAAAATAAAAAAAGAATCAGAGAAAGCGGTTTAACTATACCGAAAGGAATGCACGAGCTCCAGAGTGATATTGTACTTCAGATGCCGGAACTTTTCTTCTTTGACATGAATGCTTATATCAATTCTCTGAACGCTGCAAAGAGTATTGATTTCTATTCCCGTTCACGATTATACGACATGTATGAATCATCACGTTTAGATCTTCATTTATGGGGTATCATAGACAAACGTCGTATAGGTGTATCACGTATACCGATTGAGTTCAGACGTGACGGAAAGCCGGATGATACGATTAATCAAGAAATCCGTTCTCCATGGTTCCGTAAGTTCGTAAAGGACGTGCTTATGAGTAAATTCTACGGTTTCTTCCTGTGCCAGTTCTATAGAGATAAGCACGGTTGGATAAACTACTATAAAGTACCTATCAAACATTATGACCCCGTAAAGAGAGAAATTTTACGTTATCAGAGTGACACATCAGGAGCACCTCTTGAGAGTTTCCCAAACATGCTGCTTGTCTGTGACGATCCTCGCGAACTTGGTATGCTTGCAGAACTTATGCCCATGGTACTGTACAAACGCGGTAACTTTGGAGACTGGGCACAATTCTGCGAAATCTTCGGTATGCCTATCAGAGAATACACCTACGATGCAGGAGATGAAGAAGCCCGTAAAAGACTTATCCAGGATGCACGCCAGCAGGGAGCAAATGCCGTCTATATCCATCCGAAAGAATCATCCTTGAATCTTATAGAGGCCGCCAATAAAAGTGGCACCATCGACCTTTATGAGCGTCTGAAGGATGCTTGTAATACCGAGATGTCTGTACGTGTTCTTGGTAACACGCTGACAACAGATGCAAAATCAAACGGGACGCAAGCACTGGGTACTGTTCATCAGCAAGAAGAGAATGAGTTGAAAGCAGATGATCGAGATTTTGTTCTTGATGTTCTGAACTACGAAATGACCGATGTCTTTAAAAATTTAGGGATTAATACAGATGGCGGTGAGTTTGTGTACATTGAAAATAGAATGCTTAACCCGAACCAACAGGTAGACGTTATTCAGAAAGCAAAGTCAATGGGATTACCAATCGATGATGACTACATCTACAAAGTGTTGGCAATTGAAAAGCCGGACAACTACGATGCCATGAAAGCAGAAATACAGGCAAAGGAAGAAGCTAATGCACGGCTTCAGGAACAGATGGCTAAAGCACTTGAGAAGAAGACGGGTGAAGACCGTACAGAACTTAAAAACAGTCTGATGAGTTTTTTCTCGCACGCCCCGAACAAAGGGGCTTTAAATTTCTGATGAATACACTATATAATTATGATCAGAATGAATATAACGGCACAACCTTTCAGAATGCAGCAGAAGAAGCGATAACCTTCAGTAAAGAGGTTCTTACCAAGATGCTCAAGGATATCTATGACGGTATGAATGTTCAGGATGATATTCATCGTGATGCATTTTATGAGACCTTACGTATATTTAATGAAGCTTCAGCTGAAGGTATTTCTCAAGTCAGTCGTTTACCCAGTCACATGGGAACTTTTCTTGAACAGTTAAAAACCAACAACGAAGTTTTCTCTGCTTTCCGGGTACATAGAATGCAGAATGACATGGCAAAGCTCATGATAGGTAATGACGGCCAGTTAAAATCTTTTGAGGAATGGAAAAAGGATATCAAAGGTATATCTGATCACTATGTAGACAGATGGTTGAAAACGGAATACAGTACAGCTGTATTACGAGCACATCAGGCTGCTGACTGGATACGTTTCCGAGAAGAAACTGATGTTTATCCTAACTTACGATGGATGCCTACTACATCTCCAGAACCAGATCAATATCATAAACAATACTGGTCTGCAAAGCTTACTCTTCCTGTTAATCATCCTTTTTGGAAATCTCATAGACCTGGTGATAGATGGAACTGTAAATGTTCCTTGCGTCAGACCGATGAACCAGCAACTACAAGTTTGGTAGCAGATTTCAAACCGATTCCAGCAGAACCTGGACTAGAGAATAATCCGGCTGATGATGGAAAACTATTCAATGATACTCATCCTTACATCACTCATGCCCATGAAGGAGCTAAAGAAGCTGTTAAAACAGAACTTATGCAACTTCGAAGATTGGAAATAAAACAAGAAGCTCAAAATCTTGTTGATAAACCTATGAATAATTTTCATTTCAACAAAGCGATATTTATTACTCGTAAAGGTATAAAAGAATGGTTGAACCAACCACACGTTCATTATATTGAAAAAAATGAGATGCTGTTAAATATACCAGAAGTTATAAGAGAAGCTAAATATGTTGGATGTGGTCCAGACAAACATAATGAATCTATCACTGCACATGTTTTTGAAACAGAACTTGCAGGTGATAAAACATGGTTGATTGTTCGAGAATTTCCTGATGGTACTGTAAGGCTACATAGTATTTCAGATAGCATAAAAATTCTTGACCTCATAAAAAAAGCGAAATAGAATGAAGTAGCACCTCCTGGAACTGCAATCCAGGAAACTTATTTCATTTCCATTTCGCTTTATGCAAATATATGAATTGTATATATTTCTATCAAATAAAAACGTAAAATTAATGTTAATATGAGTGCACCCAATCTATCAGATCAAGTGAAAAAGACACTAAATGCTTTAAATCACTTGAATAACAGGATACTTCCTACAAAGGTAGGTACGGAAGCAGTAAACATGTTTAAAGATAATATACAGAATAGTAGTTTCTTTGGACAGCCTTATAGAGAAGTGATACGAAACAAGATGTCTTTCAGAGGAACACGTTATAAGCCTCTGCTTTCTCATGATAATCATTTGCAAAGAGCAATAGATTATGAAACTCGACCTGGACAGGTGATTATAAGGAATCCTGTTCATTATGCGTCTATCCATAATGATGGTGGAAGCATTACTGTTACAATATCTATGAAAAAACATTTTTGGAAAGCGTATTATGATACTATAGGAGAATTAGCTAAGAACAAAAAAGGAATATTGAGAAAGAATAAACGGAATCAGGCTATTTCATCTGAAGCTCAATTCTACCGTGCTATGGCACTTAAAAAAGTGGGTTCTAAGATCAATATGCCTCAGAGAAAGTTTATAGGGTCACATATTAAGGTAACAAGAATGTTAAATGATATCATTAACAAAGAACTTCAAAATATCGTACAAAAATGGAAAAACTCTTAGAAATGCTCATTGACCTTATCGGTCAGGAAATACCAGTTCTTCATACAGTTGATGAGGATTATGGCCAGCTTGAAGGAATTGATCAAGAAAGCAGGGATGAATATCCTTTGATTTTTCCTGCTGTATTAATCAATATCGGAGATACATCCTGGCAGGATTTGGGAGACCTTAATCAGCGAGGAATAACGAATGTTACCATCAAATTGTGTATTGACTGTTATGATGATACCCATTATGGGAGTGGAACCACTGCTAAAATAGCAGAAAGGGAAAGTTTGAGGAAAGAACTTCACTGTTTGCTTCATGGTAAAGATTACCGTGGTCAAAAACTTATGAGAACCAATTCCAGAAGCTATACAGCTGTTCATGGAATCAAAGTATATGAAAGTGTCTATTCTGTTGCAGTCAGTGAAGAGGATGTAAATTAAACTGTGTCAGCAAAGAATAAAATATTATATTTGCTAACACAGTTTTTTATATGAAAGAAGAATTTGATTTTGA
>RCNI01000494.1_pt1 | contig 24110 bp, 20 predicted proteins | sample 2041151 | NCBI WGS metagenome assembly RCNI01 (sample SAMN09708214, study PRJNA481090) | feces metagenome | isolation source: feces | place: Antarctica: Albino Rookery | reverse complement strand
GTCAGGATGGAAACGGGAGGCAGAACGCCGAATGCGTCAGCGGACAGGAAGATGACGTTCTCAGCTGCGGGAGCGGAGGAGATGGGACGAACGATCTTCTCGATGTGGTTGATGGGGTAGGAGACACGGGTGTTCTCGGTGACGGACTTGTCAGCGAAGTCGCACTTGCCCTCTGCATCGACGGTGACGTTCTCCAGCAGAGCGTCGCGGCGGATGGCGTTGTAGATGTCGGGCTCGGATTCCTTGTCGAGGTTGATGACCTTTGCGTAGCAGCCGCCCTCGAAGTTGAAGACGCCGTTGTCATCCCAGCCGTGCTCGTCGTCGCCGATCAGCAGACGCTTGGGGTCGGTGGACAGGGTGGTCTTGCCGGTGCCGGACAGACCGAAGAACAGAGCGGTGTGCTCACCGTTCATGTCGGTGTTAGCGGAGCAGTGCATAGCAGCCATGCCGTTGAGGGGCAGGAAGTAGTTCATCATGGAGAACATACCCTTCTTCATCTCGCCGCCGTACCAGGTGTTCAGGATAACCTGCTCACGATCGGTGAGGTTGAAGACAACAGCGGTCTCAGAGTTCAGGCCCAGTTCCTTGAAGTTCTCAACCTTAGCCTTGGAAGCATTGAAGGAGACGAAATCGGGCTTGAAGTTAGCCAGCTCTTCAGCAGTAGGCTGAATGAACATATTCTTAACAAAGTGAGCCTGCCATGCCACTTCCATGATGAAGCGGACAGCCATACGGGTGTCGTGGTTTGCACCGCAGAACACGTCCATGACGTACAGCTTCTTGTTGGACAGCTCTTCGATAGCCAGCTTCTTGCAGGCATCCCAAGCTTCCTTGGTAGCGGGCTTGTTATCGTTCTTGAACTCATCGGAAGTCCACCACACGGTGTTCTTGGAGACATCGTCCATCACGATGAACTTGTCTTTAGGAGAACGGCCGGTGTAGATACCAGTCATAACATTAACAGCACCCAGCTCGGTAACCTGGCCCTTATCGTAGCCTTCCAGAGTGGGGTCGGTTTCTGCTGCGAACAGTTCCTCATAGGAGGGGTTATGGATAATCTCGGTAGAGCCGGTGATTCCATATTTGCTCAGATCGATCTTTGCCATATTGATTTTACCTCTTTCATGTAAATTTATATAAGGAAACCGACAAAAAAGGACCAAAAATCACTGTTTCTTTTTATTGGGTTTCCTACATTTCGCAACGTTATCATACACTATTCAATCACAAAAATCAATGCCCTTATTGTAAAAAAACCGTGACCGTCCGGAAAGACAAAATATGACCGATTCCTCTTAAAATAGTATTTACTTATAGACGGTTATGTGTTAAACTTTATTTGGTGAGAGTTGGGGTTCTGATACAAAGAATTCCATAGATTTTTTTGTATTCCGGGCATTTTCTTTCTCTTACCGAAAAAATCGTATTTTTTGATCGATTTTCCCACCGGGAGCGTCGGTCTTAAATAAAAAACCGGAGAACCGGATTCACCGTTTGGAAGATTTCCGGTATCCGTGAAATTTTATTCCTATGGAGGTTATTCAACATATGGCACAAAAAGTCCAATTTGTCGAAACTGTTCTGCGTGATGCAAACCAGTCTCTGATTGCTACCCGTCTGCCTTACGATAAGTTTGAGCCCATGCTCGAGACCATCGACAAGGCCGGCTACTATGCTGCAGAGTGCTGGGGCGGCGCCACCTTCGACGTTTGCCTGCGCTACCTGCATGAGGATCCCTGGGAGCGGCTGCGCAAAATCCGTGCAAAGATGCCCAACACCAAGCTGCAGATGCTGCTGCGTGGTCAGAACGTTCTGGGCTATTCTCACTATCCCGATGATTTCGTGAAGCTCTTCGTCCAGAAGGCTGTCGAGAACGGCATCGACATCATCCGTGTGTTCGACGCTCTGAACGACGTAAAGAACCTGAAGGTCGCTATGGAAGCCACCAACAAGGCTGGCGCCATCGCTTCCGGCACCATCTCCTACACCACCTCTCCTGTCCACACCCACAAGAAGTATGTGGAAATGGTCAAGGAACTGAAGGAAATGGGCGCTTCCACCATCTGCATCAAGGATATGGCCGGTATCATGGGACCCAAGGAAGCCTACGATCTGGTCAGTGCCATTAAGGACGCAGTGGATCTGCCCATCGACCTGCACACTCACTGCACCACCGGTCTTGCTTTCATGACCTACCTCAAGGCAGTAGAAGCCGGCGTTGACATCATCGACACCGCTATCTCTCCCTTCTCCGGCGGTACTTCTCAGCCCGCTACCGAAACCCTCGCTTACGCTCTGCGTCAGCTGGGCTACGAAGTGGATCTGGACGATACCTGCACCAAGAAGATGGCTGACTACTTCAAGACCGTTCGTGACGGATACATTAAGGACGGCACCATGATGCCCAAGTCCATGGCTACCGATACCCAGTGCCTGACCTATCAGGTTCCCGGCGGTATGCTCAGCAACCTGCTCAGCCAGCTGAAGCAGATGAACGCTCTGGATCGTTTCGACGAGGCTCTGCTGGAGACTCCCAAGGTTCGTAAGGACATGGGCTATCCTCCTCTGGTTACTCCTACCTCTCAGATGGTCGGCGTACAGGCTGTGCGTAACGTACTGGACGGTCAGCGCTACAAGACCGTTTCCAAGGAAATCAAGGCTTACTGCCGTGGTGAATACGGCACCACTCCCGCACCCATCGATCCCGAAATCCGCAAGCAGATTCTGGGCGACGAGCAGCCCCTTACCGGCCGCTATGCAGACACTCTGGAGCCTGTCGTAGAGAAGACCCGTGAGAAGCTGGGCGACCTGGCTAAGACCGACGAGGATGTGCTCTCCTACATTGCATTCCCCAACCTTGCTGAAAAGTTCCTGGAAGAGCGGAAGGCTAAGGAAGAGAACGTGGTCACCTATACCATTACCGAAGCTTAAGGAGGCCCCCTATGATGTTTTTAGCATCCACTTTGGATAACATCGGCATCGCAGATGCCGGTATCGTGGCACTGCTGGGCTATGGTGTGGTTTTCTTCGGTCTGATCCTGCTGATGATCGTTGTTTCCCTCATTGGTAAGTTCTTTACTGCGAAAACCGCAAAACCCGCTGCTGCTCCCGCAGCTGCTCCTGTTGCCGCCCCCGCTGCCGCTCCTGTCGCTCCGGCAGAAGCTCCGGGTACCGCAGGCAGCCTGAAGCTGCATGATGTTTCTCCCAAAACTGCTGCTATGCTCATGGCCATCGTGGCTGATAAGATGGGTAAGCCCCTCAATGAGCTGCGCTTCATTTCCATCAAGGAGGTCAAATAACTATGAAATATAAAGTAACCCTGAACGGCCGCACCTACGAGGTTGAGGTGGAAGCCGGTAAGGCTATGTTGCTTTCCGAGTATGAGGCTGTTGCCCCCGCTGCTCCCGCTGCCGCTGCTGCTCCCGTAGCTGCTGCTGCACCTGCAGCTGCTGCCGCTCCCGCAGCCGGTGCTGTTACCGGCGGTGACAATGTGACCGCTCCCATGCCCGGCACCATCCTGAAGGTCAACGTTTCCGTTGGTCAGACCGTGAAGGCCGGCGATGTGCTGGTGGTTCTCGAGGCTATGAAGATGGAGAACGAGATCATGGCTCCCGTTTCCGGTGTTGTCACTCAGGTCACCGTTTCCAAGGGCTCTTCCGTGGATACCGGCGCTGTTATGGTCACCATCGGCGGTACCGCTGCTGCTCCCGCTCCTGCTGCTGCTCCTGTAGCTGCTCCTGCTCCCGTAGCTGCCGCTCCCGCTGCTCCCGCAGCTGCTGCACCCGTAGCCGGTGATGCTGTCAAGGCTCCTATGCCCGGCACCATCCTGAAGGTCAATGTTTCCGCAGGTCAGGCTGTTAAGTCCGGCGATGTGCTGGTGGTTCTCGAAGCCATGAAGATGGAAAACGAGATCATGGCTCCCAAGGACGGCACCGTGGCTCAGGTCCTCGTGAGCAAGGGCTCCTCTGTTGACACCGATGCTCCTCTGGTCGTCCTCGCTTAAGGAGGGCTTCCGATGATTGATATTGGTGAAATCCTTCTGAATCTGTGGAACAAGTCCGGCTTTGCCGCTCTGTTCACCGGATTCTCCAATGGCGGCTGGCAGAATCTTGTCATGCTGATCATTGCCTGCGTACTGCTGTACCTGGGTATCGTAAAGAAGTTTGAGCCCCTGCTGATGGTAGGCATTGCTTTTGGCTGCCTGCTCACCAACCTGCCCATGGGCGGACTGTATCATCAGGAGCTGTGGGACGCATTTATGAATCCCGCCAGCGAAGCTTATCACAGCTACGGCTCCATCCTCAAAGAGGGCGGCCTGCTGGATATTTTCTACATCGGTGTAAAAACCAGTCTGTACCCCTGCCTCATCTTCATGGGCGTGGGCGCTATGACTGACTTTGGTCCTCTGCTCTCCAACCCCAAGAGCCTGCTGCTGGGTGCAGCTGCTCAGATGGGCGTGTTTGTAGCTTTCTTCGGTGCAATCCTGCTGGGCTTCACCGGTCCCGAAGCTGCATCCATCGGCATCATCGGCGGCGCAGACGGCCCCACCGCAATCTTCCTTACCACTAAGCTTGCTCCCCATCTGCTGGGTGCAATCGCTGTGGCAGCTTACTCCTACATGGCGCTGATTCCCATGATTCAGCCTCCCATTATGAACGCTGTCACCACCAAGGAGCAGAGAAAGATCAAGATGGTGCAGACCCGTGCCGTCTCCAAGAGCGAGAAGATCGTGTTCCCCATCGTGGTCACCATGTTCGTTGCTCTGCTGCTGCCTGACACCGCTCCTCTGATCGGCTGCCTGATGCTGGGTAACCTGCTGAAGGAAACCGGCGTCACCGATCGTCTCAGCGACACCGTTCAGAATGCCCTCATGAACATCGTCACCATCATGCTCTCCACCGCTGTGGGTGCTACCATGGTCGGCTCCACCTTCCTCACTGCTCAGACTCTGAAGATCGTGGTTCTGGGTGTGGTTGCCTTCGGTATCTCCACTCTGGGCGGTCTGCTTGGCGGCGTGATCATGTGCAAGGCTACCAAGGGTAAGGTTAACCCCCTCATCGGCTCCGCCGGTGTTTCCGCTGTTCCCATGGCCGCTCGTGTTGCCAACAAGGTCGGTCAGCAGAACAATCCTTCCAACTTCCTGCTGATGCACGCTATGGGCCCCAACGTGGCTGGCGTTATCGGCTCCGCCATCGCTGCCGGCTTCCTGCTGAGCGTGTTTGGCTAAAAAAATTCCACAAAGTTATAAAACTCTGTGGAGAAAATTTCATCCGGGGCTTTCTTTGGAAAGCTCCGGATTTTTTTGCAGGAATCTCAGAAGAGCATACATTATCCACGGCATAGCCGGAGGATTTTTATAAGAAGCAAAACCGGAGCGTATCAAAACTCGATACGCTCCGGTTGTCTTTTACCGATATTGTGTTATCCCCGGAAAGATTCCTTATCTTACAAAGCGGGTGGTGAGGGTCACATCGTACTTTTCGCCGGGATTCAGCACAGCTGCAGCAGGCTTTTCTTCCAGACGGGTGCTGCCGCCCAGAGGGCTGGGCAGGCTCATCCAAGGCTCAATGCAGATAAACTGAGGCATACCGGGTGTGCTCCAGATCAGGCAGAAGGGGAAGCCCTCCAGAGAACATTCCACGCCACGGCTGGTGCCGTTTTCATAAAGACCCAGCGTCTTGGAAAGCAGACCGGTCATGCAATGGCTGTCATTGTCGAACATACCTTCCGTCACCGGCAGCTCCTTGATGTTCTGTCCCAGATAGTAGGTACGGTCGCCTGTGAGACCGCCCACGGAGGTATCGATACACATAGGAGATTCTACCTGCTGGAACCGCAGGCTGTAATCGGTGGCCTTGTGCTCTGCATCAAAGGGAATGGCAAAAGCGGGATGGTAGCCGATGCCGAAGTACATCTTGTCTTCATCCAGGTTTTCAACGGTGAGGGTGTGATGCACCCGGTCACCCTCCAGACGAATGGTGCTGACCAGACGGAAACGGAAGGGATAAACCTTCATGGTTTCCTCAGAATCCGTCAGTTCCATCTGAATGGTGTCTGCGGTCTGGCTCACAAATCTGTGCTCCATGATCCGGGCAAAGCCGTGCTGCTTGGAGCTGTCGTAGATTTTACCCTTGTACTCAGTCTTTCCGTCTACGGTGCGTCCGCAGTAAGGGAACAGAACAGGAGCATGGTAACCCCAAACGGCGGGGTCTGCCTTCCACATATGCTCCACGCCATCGCACTTGCGAAGGACGCTCTTCACCTGTGCGCCGTATGTGGTGACGGTTACTTTGAGAAATTCATTTTCCAGTGAATATTCCATTGCAATGTTTCCTTTCTTAAATCGCTAAAAAGTAAACCAGAACAATTGTACCCAGAATAATGCGGTAAACGCCGAAAGCGGAGAAGGAATGCTTGCGCACATACTCCATAAGGCCCCGGATAATGAGGAGGCTCACCAGGAAGCTGACCACGCAGCCAACCAGCAGCACACCCAGTTCCAGTCCGCTGATGCCCACGCCCTTGCCGATGAACTTCAGGATCTTGATGCCGCTGGCACCCAGCATGGTGGGAATTGCCATGAAGAAGGAGAATTCCGCAGCGGCAGCTCTGCCCACGCCCAGCATGATTGCGCCCAGAATGGTGGAGCCGGAACGGCTGGTACCGGGGATCAGGCTGAGGCACTGGAAAGCACCAATGAGAAGAGCGGTGCGGTAATCGATCTGATCCGGAGACTGAATGGCAGGTACCAGACCCCGGTGCTTGTTTTCGATGTAAATAAAGGCAAAGCCATAGGCAATCAGTGCCAGAGACACCACGATGCCGTTATAGAGGTGTGCCTCCATCCAGTCGTCCAGCAGGATGCCTACAACGCCGGAGGGAATGATGGCAACGATAACCTTTGCCCACAGCTGCCAGGTATCGCTTTTCTGCTTATGATCTTTGGTGGGAGAAAAGGGGTTTAACTTATGGAAAAACAGCACGATGACCGCCAGAATGGCGCCCAGCTGAATGACCACATCGTACATATTTTGAAATTCCTGACTCACCTTCAGAGTAACAAATTCATTCAGCAGAATCAGATGACCCGTGGAAGAGATAGGCAGCCACTCCGTGATGCCCTCCACGATGCCGAACAGGATAGATTTTAGCAGTTCCAGCATAATAAATTCCTTTCATTTTAACAATTTACCTACCTATCATACTATCATATTCCTTCATTTGCAAGGGAAAATTCCATGTTCACATTTTCCCTTGGAAGTCTTTACAAATTGTTCACTCCATTTGTGCATTTTCCGCTATAATGATAAGAAAAACCAAGATTTTAAAAAATGGAGGGTTCTCTCTATGGCTGTATCTGTTTTGATTGTGGAAGATGACCGCAATATTGCGGAATTGCTGCAAATGTATCTGGAAAAGGAAGGCTATGCCGTTACCGTTGCCGCCGACGGCGGACAGGGTCTCAGCAAGTTCCGTGCCATTAAGCCGGACATTGTCCTGCTGGATGTGATGATGCCTGTGATGGACGGCTGGTCTGTATGCAAGGTGATCCGTGCAGAGAGTCAGACCCCTGTGATCATGCTCACCGCCAAGGGCGAAACCGATGACAAGGTGGCAGGCTTAAAGTCCGGCGCTGATGACTATATCACAAAGCCCTTTGAAATGAAGGAAGTCCTTGCCCGGATTGAGGCTGTGCTTCGCCGCAGCTCCGGCATCATCACGGAAAAGAAGTCCCGCCGTCTGGTATTCGACAAGCTGATTATCGACATGGATGCTTTTGAACTGACCGTAGACGGCAAAAAGGTAGATACACCTCCCAAGGAGATGGAACTGCTATTCTATCTTGCCTCTTCTCCCAACCGGGTTTACACCCGCAATCAGCTGCTGGACGAAGTCTGGGGCTTTGACTATTTCGGTGACTCCCGCACCGTGGATGTCCATGTGAAGCGGCTGCGTGAAAAGCTGGAAGGTGTCAGTGAAAACTGGAGTCTTAAGACCGTCTGGGGTGTAGGCTACAAATTCGAGGTCCTGTAATCATGAAATCCACATTCAGCCGTAACTTTTTCCCGGCTGCCATTTTACTGCTGGTTGCCCTGCTGCTGGTTGGTACCTCCTTCCGGGCACTGGTTGACAGCTATGTCACAGAGCAAACCGTGGAAGATCTGGAATCCAACAGCGCCATCATTGCCGATCTTGCCTCCGCCTACTATACGGAAGGCACTCTGAACCGGCAGGAATTTCTGGTTAATCTTTCCGTTGCCGCCCGGGTCAGCGGTGCCGATGCGGTAATCGTTGACAGCTCCGGCCGGCTGCTGCTGTGTTCCGATTCTCCCTTCGGCTGTCCCCATCAGGGTGCAGTGCTGCAAAATCCCGAGTACCTGCACAAGGTACTCACCGAGGGTCATGCCTACGATATAGGTGTGATTCAGGGACTTTACAATGACCAGCGGTATGTGGTTTCCAGCCCCATTCTCAACCGGGCCACCGGAGATGCCGTAGGCATCATCATGTTATCTGTCCCCACCGCCGCAACTGCCGCCATTCTCAGCAAAGTTTCTCAGATCTATATTTTCGTCTCCGTGCTGGTAGTGCTGGTTTCTGTGCTTATCATGTCTTTCTTCGCAAAGAAGCAGAGCCGTCCTCTGCAGGACATGGCGCAGGCCGCCAACGATTTCGGTCACGGCGATCTCAATGCCCGTGTTCAGCTGAAAGGCGACTACTCCAAAGAGACACAGGAGCTGGCCATCGCCTTTAACAACATGGCGTCTTCTCTGCAAAAGAGCGAATATCAGCGGCAGGAATTTGTTGCCAATGTTTCCCATGAGCTGAAAACCCCCATGACCACCATCGGCGGCTATGTGGACGGTATTCTGGACGGCACCATTCCTCCCGAAAAGCAGCGCCACTATATGCAGATCGTCTCCGACGAGACCAAGCGCCTCAGCCGCCTTGTCCGCAGTATGCTGGATATTTCCCGGCTGCAGGATCAGAAGGGCGTGCCCGATGAAAAGAAGACCCGCTTTGATCTGGAAGAGTGCGCCGGACAGGTGCTCATCACCTTCGAGCAGAAAATCAACAGCAAAAATATCAATGTGGAAGTGGATATGCCGGAGCATCCGGTGGTCACTTTCGCAAATCAGGACTATATCACTCAGGTTATTTACAATCTGCTGGATAACGCCGTGAAGTTCTGTCCCGATGGAAAGACCGTCGGTCTTAAAATCCGGGAGGGCAACACCAAGGCGTATGTTTCCATCTTTAACGATGGTGACACCATCCCCCCCGACGAGCTGCCGCTGGTCTTTGACCGGTTCCACAAGCTGGACAAGAGCCGCAGCCAGAATCGGGATGGCTGGGGGCTTGGTCTTTATATCGTCAAAACCATTGTATGCTGCCACGGAGAAAACATCTCTGTTTCCAGCCTCAACGGCAGAACGGAATTTACCTTTACCATGCCTCTGGTAGGCTGATTACTTTTTTCCTCACGGGAGGTTTTTATGAAAGACAAAAAGCAAACAGACGACAATCCTGCATGGGACAATATCTGGGATCAGGGAACCTATCAGACCGGCTCCACCCAGCCTCCAAGAAAACGGGGCGGCATGGTGGGATTTCTGCTGGGTCTTGTGATCTTTCTCTGCGGAATTGTTTCTGCAATGGGTCTGTTCAATATCAATCCTCTGGAAAAGGCGCAGGAAACAGCCACGGAGCCTCCCGGTCCGGTTACCTTCCATGCCCAGGGCAATGTGGACGCCGTACCCCAGCCCAGTGTTGAGGTTTCCCCGGAGCCCCATGACAGCCGGATAAACGGAGACAGCCCCTCCCTTACCATCAAGCCCTCTCCCCAGTCTGTTCCCAATGTTCCGCAGGAGGGCGGTCTTTCCTATCAGGAGATCTATCAGAAAAACATCCAGTCGGTGGTATCCATTTCCGCAACCTTACCCAATGGAAAAGCAACCGGCACCGGCGTGATTCTCTCTTCCAACGGCTTCATCGTCACCAACTGCCATGTGGTCAGCGATGCCCAGTCTGTCAGTGTCCTTTTAAATGATGACCGGATTCTGGACGCCACCATTGTGGGCACCGATCCCATTTCCGACCTTGCTGTACTGTCCATTGAGGCAAAAGATCTGATTCCCGCAGAGTTCGGCGATTCCGATGCATTGCAGGTAGGCGATGCTGCTGTTGCCATCGGTGATCCTCTGGGTCTTGAACTCCGGGGTACCATGACAAACGGCATTATTTCCGCCATTCAGCGCAATCTCACCACCCATGGCAGAACCATGACTCTGATTCAGACCAATGCAGCCCTCAATTCCGGCAACTCCGGCGGACCGCTGATCAACTGCTATGGACAGGTGGTAGGCATCAACACCATGAAGGTGGGCGACTATATGTCCGAAGGTCTGGGCTTTGCCATTCCCAGCACCACCGTCAAGGATGTGGTGGAGCAGCTGCTCCATCAGGGCTATGTGTCCGGGCGTCCCACGCTGGGCATCAAGGGAGAATTTCTCTCCTCCTTCTATCGCCTTTACTACGATCTTCCCCAAGGTCTGCACATCACCGATGTGGATCCTGCCAGCGATGCTTATCTCAAAGGTGTGCGCAGCAATGACATTCTTGTATCCATTGACGGGCAACGGATTACCGGCCCCGATGAATTTGAATCCATTCTCTATTCCCACAAGGTTGGAGATTCGGTTTCCATTCTTCTTTTCCGTGCCGGACGGCAGTATTCCGTGGAAGTATTACTTCAGGAAGCCACCGGCTGATTTCTAGGAGGCGTTCGCTTTGGAACCAATTTATCGTCAGGAATTTATCGTGGATGACTATTGCGTAGACTGCTTCGGCCGGCTGAAGCCCTCCACCATCTTGCTTTATGCCCAGGAAATGGCAGGAAGACACTGTCAGGCGCTGTGCATCGACCCCAAGTCTCAGGGAAGGAACCTCTTCTGGGCGGTCTCCCGGCACCGGGTACAGATTACCCGGCTTCCCATGCTGGGTGAGCATATTCGGCTGGAAACCTGGCCCATGCCCACCACCAAGGTTGCCTACCCCCGTTCCGTCATTGCGTATGATGACAATGGTCAGGAGTGCTTCCGCTCCGTCACCCTGTGGGTGCTGGTGGACTGGGACACCCGGAATATGATTCTCCCGGGAAAGAGCGGCATTGCCGTCACCGGCACCGTCCGGGGTCTGGAACTGGCAACTCCCAAGTCGGTGCTGCCCGCCCTGATGGAAAATCACCGCAGCCGCACCGTCTGCTTTACCGATCTGGACGGCAACGGTCACATGAACAACACACGGTATCTTGACTGGGTGGATGACCTGCTTCCCAGCTCCTTCCATGAAAACCACACCATCAAGGAATTCACTGCCTGCTACCTCAGCGAAGCGCTGGAAGGACAGGATCTGCACCTGAGCTGGCAGTTCACTGAGGACGGTGTTTTGCAGATGGATGCCCACCGGGAAAAGACAGATGACCCCGGCAAAGAAGAGCGGGTTTTCGCCGCCAGAATACAATTTTAGATTGTTCTGTTAACAGCCTTTTTCTCCACAGTTTGTTGTCGAACTGTGGAGATTTTTGTCGAAGCAACGCAAAAACAAGGAATTGCAACAGGTTTTCCCCTGTTAACTTGTGGAGAAAACTGTGGATAGTGTTGATAACTTCTGTGAATAACTGTTTCTTCCCTGTTGATAAGCAAAATTTATGTTAACTGGCTGCCCCTGATTTTCCCCTTTGCACGCTTGGCAGTCACACACCCTTTGTAAGTGCAAAAACCGCCGCCGGGATTCCATATCCCAGCGGCGGTTTTTATTTTATTTTGTTATTTCAGTCGCTTTTCCAGCGTATAGGAAGAAAGGGATGTGAGGTGCACCTGCTGGAATCCGTATTCTGTCGTCAGCACAAATGCCTTGGGCAGATCGTCGCAGGGAACCACTCTGCCCTCCTGCTCTGCGCCTGCCAGAAACTCTCTGGTGCGCTTGGAGGTGGTGGTATTATCCATATCAAAGATACCGATAATGGCGGTGTCCCGCACTGCCATGTCATTGCCGATAGACAGGTACATCTTACTCTCCTTTGATTCTCCTCCACTGGCTCACTGCCAGCTCGTCACAACGGTTATTCTTGGGATTTTCTGCGTGCCCCTTTACCCAGTGGCAATGCACCCGATGAATCTCCGTAAGCTCCAGCAGCCGCTCCCACAGATCCGGGTTCAGCGCAGGCTTTTTATCGGATTTGACCCAGCCGCGCTTTTTCCAGCCCTGTGCCCAGCCCTTTTGCAGGGCATCGATCACATATTTACTGTCGGAGTACAATTCCACCTCGCAAGGCTCTTTTAATGCCTCCAGCCCCCGGATCACAGCTGTCAGCTCCATCCGGTTATTGGTGGTCTTGTCTTCTCCGCCGGAAAGCTCCTTTTCCCGTCCGTTATAGCTGAGGATGGCACCCCAGCCGCCGGGGCCGGGGTTACCGGAGCAGGCGCCGTCTGTATAGAGGGTGATCTGCTTCATTCAGCGTTCTCCGCTTCCTGCGGTTCCTCCTGAGCATCGTTTTCCACGCCCTGGACGGAAACAACCTGGTTGCCTTCCTCCACACGCATGACAATAACGCCCTGGACATCCCGCTTATAGACATTGATGGTGGAGGCAGGAATCCGGATGATGACGCCGCTGTCTTCAATCAGCATAACGTCGTCCTCTTCATCCACCACGCAGCAGCCGGCTACCTTGCCGGTCTTCGCCGTGATGTTATAGTTCTTAAGACCCTTACCGCCGCGGCTCTGAGCAGTCTTTTCACCGTCGGGACCGGTACGCAGGTACTCTGTCAGCTCTGTACGCTTGCCGAAACCGTTTTCTGTGACAGTCAGAAGGGTGCTGCCCTCCCGAGCCTTTTCAGCGCCTACCACGAAGTCACCGCTTGCCAGAGCGATGCCACGGACACCCGCTGCATCTCTGCCCATGGGGCGCACATCGTTTTCGCTGAAGCAGATTGCCATGCCGTCCCGGGTGGCAAGGATAATGCGGTCATTTCCGTTGGTGCGGATCACGTTGATCAGGTGATCGTCCTCCGCCAGCGTAATGGCACGGATGCCGCCCTTCCGGTTGGTATTGAGGGCTACGAAGGGGATTCTCTTCACGGTACCGTTCCGGGTGACCATGACCAGATATTCGTCCTCGTTAAACTCTCTGGTGGTGACCATGGCAGTCACGGATTCATCCTGCTCCAGCGGCAGGATATTCACCATGGCGGTGCCTCTTGCCGTCCGTCCGGCCTCGGGAATCTGGTAGCCCTTTCTCCGGTGGACACGACCCTTATCGGTAAAGAACAGGATATGGTCATGGGTGGAAGCGATGTTCATGCCCTTCACAAAGTCCTCTTCCTTCAGGTTCTGGGCATTTACGCCCCGACCGCCCCGGCTCTGGGTGCGGTAAATGTCAACGGGCATCCGCTTCACATAGCCGTGGTTGGAAATGGTGAAGGCGCAGGTCTCCTCTTCGATCAGGTCTTCAATGTCGATCTCGTCTTCCACATCCTGAATTTCGGTAACACGGTCGTCGCCGTACTTATCCCGCAGAGCGGTCAGCTCCTCCTTGAGGATGCCCTTGACCAGTTCGGGATCTGCCAGCACCTGCTGGTAGTATGCGATCTTCTGCTCCAGTTCCTGATATTCTGCCTGCAGCTTCTCCCGGTCAAGACCCTGGAGGGCTTTCAGACGCATATCAAGGATTGCCTGTGCCTGCACTTCGGACAGGTTGAAGCGATTCATCAGGTTCTGCTTGCCATCGTCATAGGAACTGCGGATGATCTTGATGACTTCATCAATATTATCCTGAGCAATCAGCAGACCTTCCAGCAGGTGTGCCCGCTCCTGAGCCTTTCTCAGGTCATACTGGGTTCTTCTGACGATGATCTCTTCCTGGAAGTTGAGGTATTCGTCCAGAATCTCCCGCAGGGACAGCACCTTGGGCTGAGACTGGTTATTCACCAGTGCCAGCATATTGATGGCGAAGGTGGTCTGCATCTGGGTCTGGGTGAACAGCTTATTCACCACGATCTGGGCATTGGCGTCCTTTTTCAGTTCAATGACGATCCGCATACCGGTACGGTCGCTTTCGTCCCGAATGTCGGAAATGCCGTCCAGCCGCTTATCATTGACCTGGTCAGCCATGCTTTTAATCAGCTGACGCTTATTGACCTGGTAGGGGATCTCAGTGACGATGATCCGCTGCCGGTTCTGACTGAATTCTTCAATATGGTGACGGGCACGGAGGGTGAGTCTGCCCTTACCGGTTGCGTAAGCTGCCCGGATTCCGGCTCTGCCCATGATAATGCCCTTGGTGGGGAAGTCGGGGCCGGTGATATGCTGCATCAGGTCAGCAAGGGTTGCCTCGGGGTCATCCAGCACGCAGATGCAGGCATTGATGACTTCCGTCAGGTTATGGGGCGGGATATTGGTTGCCATGCCAACGGCAATACCGGAAGAACCGTTTACCAGCAGGTTGGGGAACCGGCTGGGCAGGACCCGGGGCTCTTTTCTGGTTTCATCGAAGTTGGGGTCCCAGTCAACGGTATCCTTTTCGATGTCCCGGAGCATTTCGTTAGCGATTTTGCTCATTCTGGCTTCGGTATAACGGTAAGCAGCGGGGGGATCTCCATCCACGGAACCGAAGTTGCCGTGACCGTCTACCAGCATATAGCGCATGGAGAAGTCCTGCGCCAGACGCACCAGTGCTTCGTATACGGATGCGTCACCATGGGGATGGTATCGACCCAGAACGTCACCGACACAGGTAGCGCTCTTACGGAAAGGACGGTCGGAAGTGAGGTTATCCTCGTACATAGCGTAAAGGATTCGCCGGTGAACCGGCTTCAGACCGTCTCGAACATCGGGCAGGGCACGTCCTACAATGACAGACATGGCATACTCGATGTAGCTGTTTTTCATTTCATGGACCAGCTCGGAATTTATGATAGCCTGATCGGGATACATGATATCCTCGGGCTTATAGTCCTTTTTATGCTGTGCCAATAGCATTTCCTCCTTTGGGCGGCAATGCCGCCGGATAATTCGTATAGAGGTGCAGTATAAATCGTTACATCCTTAGGGCATACTCGATTCGTTACTGCGGAAAATTTTTGAACCTGATTTTTTAATATGGCAATGCCGCCGGATAATGCGTGCGCAAGTGCAGAGATTATCGTTTCATCCTCAGGGCACGCTCGGGCGGCAATGCCGCCGGATTTTTCGTAACGACAGCCAAAAGGTATTCGTTACATCCTTAGGGTATACTCGATTCGGTACTGCGGCAAAAAACTGCACACTGTCAAAAAGCAGCGACGATACCGGGAAAGTAAATTTTTAATCCCGGTAAGGCTGCATTTTTCCCTTAATAGTCCAGATTCTTTGCAAACTCTGCATGGGTTTCGATATATTCCCGGCGGGGTTCTACCTTTTCGCCCATCAGCAGGGTAAAGATCTCATCCGCTCTTGCGGCATCTTCCAAAGTGATCCGCTTCAGCGTCCGCTTCTCCGGGTCCATGGTAGTCGCCCACAGTTCGTCGGGGTCCATCTCACCAAGACCCTTATTCCGGTTGATGTCTACCTTGGCATTGGGATTATCACCGCGCATTTCAGCGGAAATCTGATCCCGCTGCTCATCGGTGAAGGCATAGCGGACATTCTTACCACGCACCAGCTTATAAAGCGGGGGCATAGCAGCGTAAACATAGCCGTTTTCGATCATGGGCCGCATGAACCGGAAGAAGAAGGTCAGCAGCAGGGTACGAATATGAGAGCCGTCCACATCGGCATCGGCCATGATGACCACTTTATGGTAGCGCAGCCTATTCACATCGAAGTCCTCGCCGATTCCGGCGCCCAGCGCCGTAATGATGGGCTGCAGCTTATCGTTTCCGACGACACGGTCTTCTCTTGCTTTCTCCACATTCAGCATTTTACCCCAAAGAGGCAGGATTGCCTGGTATCGGGAGTCCCGACCCTGGGTAGCGGAGCCGCCTGCGGAGTCACCCTCGACGATGTAAATTTCGGTGAGGGCAGGATCTCTTTCGTTACAGTCACGGAGCTTATCAGGCATCGCCGCACCGCCCAGAGCGGATTTCCGGCGAATGGATTCTCTTGCTTTCCGGGCAGCTTCCCGGGCACGGTTGGCGGTCATTGCCTTTTCGAGGATGATCTTTGCCGTCTGGGGATGCTCCTCAAAATAGGTGGTGAGCTGTTCTGTCACCACGCTGTCAACCAGAGTACGGATATAGGCATTACCCAGCTTTGCCTTGGTCTGACCTTCAAACTGGGCATCCGTCAGCTTGACGGAAATAACGGCGGTGATACCTTCCCGGCAGTCCTCGCCGGACACCTTATCGTCGCCCTTGATAATACCGTTCTTCATGCCGTAGGCATTGAGGACTCTGGTAAGTGCCGTCTTAAAGCCGGTTTCATGCATACCGCCTTCCGGGGTACGGACATCGTTGGCAAAGGACAGCATATTTTCGGCATAGCCGTCGTTATACTGGAAAGCGACTTCTGCGGAGGCATCGCCCTTCATGCCGCTCATGTAGACAACATCGTTATGCAGGGGGGTCTTATTCCGGTTCCACCACACGGCAAATTCCCGGATACCGCCCTCATAGCACATGGTATCGGTCTTGACCTTTTCTTCCCGGGCATCGGTGATCTTGATAGAGATGCCGGCATTCAGGAATGCCTCTTCCCGCATCCGCTCGTGGAGGATCTCATAGTCATAGATGAGAGAATCGAACATCTCCGGGTCCGGCTGGAAGGTAACTTCCGTTCCGGTAATATCGGTATTGCCCACGATCCGCATTTCCTGGGTAATATGACCCCGGGCGAATTTCATCTCGTGGATTTTGCCGTTTTTATGAACCCGAACCTGCATCCATTCGGAGAGGGCATTCACAACGGATGCGCCCACGCCGTGCAGACCGCCGGAGACCTTATAGCCGCCGCCGCCGAACTTACCGCCGGCGTGCAGGACGGTGAAGACAACTTCCATAGCGGGTCTTCCCGTCTGGGGCTGAATATCCACGGGGATACCACGACCGTCATCGGTGACGGTGATGGAGTTGCCGGGATTGATGGTGACCGTAATATGCTTACAGTATCCGGCCAGAGCCTCGTCGATGGCATTGTCCACGATCTCGTACACCAGATGGTGCAGGCCGGAGGATGAGGTGGAGCCGATATACATACCGGGGCGCTTACGAACAGCTTCCAGACCTTCCAGAACCTGAATCTGCTCTGCGCCATATTCCTGTGTTACTTTGGTTTCCTCAGACATAGCGTCCTCCTATGATTTATTTCCAAAAGGCGGATTACGCCTTTTCCGATTGCAAAATAGTTCCCTGCCGGATCTCGATGGTCTTTCCCAGTTTGGTGAACCGTTCCGGCTCACAGCAGGTGATGAACACCTGACCCCGGTCGATCTGATTCAGGACAAAGTCCTGCCGACCGGCATCCAGCTCGGAAAGCACATCGTCCAGCAGCAGCACCGGGATTTCCCCGGATTCTCTGCCCATCAGCTCCCGCTGTGCCAGTTTCAGGCTGATTGCCGCCGTCCGGGTCTGCCCCTGAGAGCCGTAGGCTTTCAGGTCGATTCCGGAAAGGGTGACGGTAAAGTCATCCTTATGGGGACCGGTGAGGCATTGGGCAGATTCCAGCTCTGCCCGCTGATGGGATTCCAGATGCTCCTGCAGCTGTCCGGTAATGGCTGCCACCGGGGCAAAGGGATCGGTGACCGTGGACACGGTATGGTATTCCAGATGAAATTCCTCGTGTCCGCCGGAAAAATGGTCATGGTACTCTGCCGCTGCCTTGCCAAGCCCTTCATAAAACCGGGCACGGTAGGAAATCAGCAGTGCGCCCACCTGACAAAGCCGGAAATTATATTCCGGCAGAATATCAAGCATGGCGGGATTTTCAAACCGATCTTTTAAAATCCGGCTTTTCTGCTCCAGAATCCGATGATATTCCTGCAGCGCCGCCTCATAATTGGGGCGCAGCTGGCAGAGGGCACTGTCCCCCAGCCGCCGCCGGGGCGCAGCCCCGCCCTTTAAGACCATCAGATCCTCCGGGCAGAACAGCACCGTCTGCAAGACCCCGGCAATTTCTCCGGCGGTCTTTTTCTTGACTCCGTTGCGGTAAAGCTGCCGGGGGCGTTTGCCGGAAAACAGCAGCCAGCGCAGCGTCTGTTCCCGCTGCTGGGAATGGACACTGCCCTGCAGCTCTGCAAAGTCTGCGCCGAAGCGAACCATTTCTCCGTTTTTCTGGGTGCGGAAGCTGCGGCCGGAGCCAAGATAGCTGACGGCCTCCAGCAGGTTGGTTTTTCCCTGGGCATTGTCTCCCACGATCAGGTTGACCCCCGGGTCAAATTCCAGCGCCGCCTCCCCGTAATTACGGTAGTCCCGCAGGGAAAGTGTATTAAGCCTCATGCTTTACGATCCGGTATTCCTGCTCCATGAAGCAGAAGCTGTCACCGGGGTACAGTTTCTTGCCACGCATGGTGCAGACCTCACCGTTGACGCTGGCCTCGCCCTCCAAAATGAGGTTCTTGGCAGCACCGCCGGTGGATACCGCGCCGGACAGCTTCAGCGCTGCCTCCAGCTTAATAAATTCAGTCTGAATGGCTACGGGAATGGCTTCTCCCGTTGCCTTTTTCCGAACAACCAGTTTCATAGTAAACTCCTATCAGCCGTTCTTGATCCGAACAGGCAGTACCATATAAGAATAGTCGTATTTTTCCTCTGCCGGGGTCAGCACGATGGGGCTGAGACCGTTGGTCAGCTCCAGCACCACCTCTTCCGAGGGGATGACCCGCAGTGCATCTGCCAGATAGCGTACATTGAAGCCGATTTCCAGCTCCTGTCCGTCACCGGCCAGCGTGCAGCGGTCTTCTGCGGCACCGATGGTGGTATTGGTGCGCAGCAGCAGCTCCTGGCTGCCGAAGATGCAGCGCACGGGGCTCTTGTACTTTTCGGAAACGATCAGACCGACACGCTCGATGGATGCAGCCAGATCGGATACGTTTGCCACCAGTTTAATGGGGCAGTTGGTGGGAACCACCTTCCGCCAGTCCAAAAATTCACCTTCCAGCAGGCGGCAGACCAGAGTAGCCTTGCCGATCTGGTAGAGAATGTGCTTGGGTCCCAGAGTGAAAGAGGCATCCTCGTCAGCATCCACCAGAATCTTTTCTACTTCCTTAAGACCCTGTCCGGGCACCACGAAGCTCAGCTCCCGCTCCGTAGGCTCTGCGGGGTGCCAGGTACGCCGGGCCAGACGGAAGCCGTCCACGGCGATGGCGGAAATGGAATCATCGGTGACTTCAAATTTGACACCGGTATGGATGGGACGGCCCTGATTTTCAGAAACGGCAAAAATGGTGCCGGAGATCAGCTCTTTCAGAGCGTTCTGAGGAATATGGATGCCCCGTCCGGTGCTGACATCGGGAAGCTCGGGGTAATCGTCTGCGGATTCCGCAGAAATGGTAAAGGAAGCATAGCCTGCCCGGATGGATACTTTATAATTGTCATCCACCACAACGGTGACGGGACCTTCCGGCAGACGGCGGACGATATCGCCGAACAGCTTGGCAGGCAGGATGCAGGAACCGGGATCGGTTACATCTGCATCAATATCATAGGTAATGGCAGTTTCCATATTGTAGCCGGTGAGGCTGATGCCCAGTCCGGCCTTACAGAGGATGCCTTCGATCACGGAAAGAGTGCTCTTCTGAGCCACGGTACGGCCTGCAATATTAAGACCGGTTACCAGCATACTTTTTTCACAGGTAAAGCGCATAGGGATACTCCTTTTCTGTAATAATATGAGGATATATATATCCATAAAGCATTTTAGGTAGTATTAACAGTATTAGGGGAAAGTTATGTGGAAAAGCGGAAAACGCCTTAGAGCGCCAGCGGATTTTTTTCCACAGCCGGGGTGTGAAAAATAAAGAAGTTTTAAACAGCTTTTGTGGAAGAAATTTCGTGTGTGTTTTGCCGGGATTTTTCCACAGGAATTTTTTCCACATTCCACAGCCCCTGTGGAATTTTTTAAGGGTGCAAAAAGCCGCCTGCCGGCGGAAGACAGTCAGAAAACTGCCGCCGGAGCCTTTTGGGGTTCTCCCTTGGGTTTTTGCAAGGAAATGCCGTTTTTCCCTTAGAGGCAGGAGTTGATGTTTGCGGTAATATCCCGGATGCTGTTTTGCATATTGCTGTCGCCGTCCTTCAGCGCCCGCTCCACCTTTCGGATACCGTACATAACCGTGGAGTGATCCCGGGAAAACTCTGTGCCGATGTCGGGCAGGCTCAGGTTGGTGAGCTTACGCATCAGGTACATTGCCACCTGACGGGCTTCGGCAGTGCCCTTATTCTTGAGGGTGCCGCGAAGCACGGTTTCGTCCACAGAATAGAACTTGCAGACCTGACTGATGATGAGGCTGGGGGTGGGCAGGGCGTTGCCTTCCACCTTAAACATATCATCGATGGCCCGGGAGACATTGGGAAGATCCAGAGGCATATTGTTAAGATCCCGGTAAGCCAGAATCTTTTTCACTGTGCCTTCAATCTGACGGACATTGTTGGTCACGTTGATGGCGATGTAGTTACATACATCATCGCTGAGGTCAAGACCCAGAGAAATGGCTTTATTTTTCAGGATGGCCATACGGGTTTCATAATCGGGGGGCTGAATATCTGCCAGCAGACCCCATTCAAAACGGGTTTTCAGCCGGTCTTCCAGAGTCAGCATATCGCTGGGCTTCCGGTCGGAGGTCATAACGATCTGCTTGTGCTCTTCGTAGAGCTTATTGAAGGTATGGAAAAATTCCTCCTGAGTGGATTCCTTACCGGCGATGAACTGGACATCATCGATGAGGAACAGGTCAGCTTCCCGGTATTTGCTCCGGAATTCGATGTTTTTACCACTCTGGATGGCGGCAATCAGCTCATTGGTGAACTGGTCGCCCTTGATATAGACGATATTGGCATCGGGCTTGTTTTTGCGGATGCCGTTGGCGATGGCGTAAAGCAGGTGGGTCTTGCCAACACCGGGAGGGCCATAGAGGAACAGGGGGTTATAGACCTGACCGGGCACATTGGTGACGGCAATGGCGGCACCGTGGGCAAAGCGGTTGGAAGGACCAACCACGAAATTATCAAAAGAGAACTGAGGATTAAAGTCCATGGAAGTGGACTGCTTATCCTTAGACTTATAGGCGCCCAGCTCCTTGTCACCGAAGACCTCCAGCTTGGCATCGGAATTGAAGATCTCCTTAAGAGCATCCTCGATGTAGACGGTGCATTTGCGCTTGATGATCTCCCGGTTAAATTCAGAGGGAGAATAGAGAATCAGCTGATCTTCATTCAGCTCCACCACCTCGGTGTCTACAAACCAGGCGGAAATGACAGTGGAGGTAAGACGCTCCTCCATGTAGTTTAGAACCTTAGCCCAAACATAGGCAGATGAGTACATATAGCGGCTCCTTTCACAGAAAATCACCGGAAAATGCCGGGAAAACCCAGCAAGAACAGGCACAATATATCAACTTAAATTCTAACATATTTTTGAGAAAAAAACAAGGTGTTTTTCCCCTATACAATATATATAACAATTGGAAGGAAAACCGGTTTTTTAAGCGCAAAAAAATCCCCTCCAAAAGGAGGGGATTTTCTAACTTTTTCTGTTGTTTTGCATTGACTGCGGTGATGCTGGGGGCTGTGTCCCCGCTGAGAAGGGGGAACGCTCTCAGAACTGCGGGCCGAAAACCGGAAGACAGTTCATGGAACCACCGCTGCAAAGCGCTTTATTTATCCTTGACGCCTTCCACAATGCCGTTGGCAAGACCTACGAAGCCCTGAATCTCGCTGGGAATGATGATCTTGGTAGCCTTACCGTCGGCAACCTTCTGCATGGCTTCAATACTCTTGAGCTTGATAACCTGCTCGTTGGGGGAATGCTCATTCAGCATGGACAGAGATTCGGCAAGTGCCTGCTGCACGGTACGGATTGCCTGTGCTTCGCCGTCTGCCTTCAGGATTGCTGCCTGCTTTTCAGCCTCAGCCTGCAGGATGGAAGCCTGCTTTTCAGCGTCTGCTTTCAGGATAGCGGACTCCCGCTCGCCTTCAGCAATCAGAATAGCGGACTTCTTCTGACCTTCGGCCTGCAGAATTGCCTGCCGGCGGTCACGCTCAGCCTTCATCTGCTTTTCCATGGAGGACTGAATGTCCTGAGGAGGCAGAATGTTCTTAAGTTCCACACGGTTGACCTTGATGCCCCAGGGATCGGTGGCTTCGTCCAGAATAGCACGCATCTTGGTATTGATGACATCACGGGAGGTGAGGGTCTGATCCAGTTCCAGATCGCCGATGATGTTACGCAGAGTGGTTGCGGTGAGGGTTTCCATAGCCATCATGGGCTGCTCAACGCCGTAGGTATAAAGCTTGGGGTCGGTAATCTCAAAGTAGACAACGGTATCAATCTGCATGGTAACGTTATCCTTGGTGATTACGGGCTGAGGGGGATAGTCGAGGACCTGCTCCTTCAGGCTGACCTTCCGGGCAATCCGGTCAAAGAACGGAAGCTTAAAGTGGACACCCACACCCCAGACGGAATGGAATGCACCCAGACGCTCAATGACATAGGCGCGGGACTGCTGAACGACGGAAATGTTGGAAATGATGATGATGAATACGATGATTGCGATGGCTCCCAGAATATACCAAAACATACTTCTACCTCCTGATATTTTTATTTTTGATTGGGTTTTTCTGCGGGAGAAACAAAGACCTTAACGCCCTCCACCCGATCCACCCGGATCAGAGTGCCTGCGGGAATGAGAGAGCCGTCGGAGCTTCTGGCGGTCCATTCCATTGCTCCCAGTTTTACCTGCCCTTTTGCTGCCACATTGTCAATGGGGATGGTGACAAGACCGGTGCTTCCGATCACGGAATCCACATTTGTGGCAACCAGCCGGGGGGATATGAATTTGCGTACCAGAGGCCGCAGCAATGCCAGCAGAATGCCGGATACCCCAAGGAAAAGAACAATCTGCAGCCATATGGGGCCTTGGAGCAGACTTGCGATCAAAGCGACCAGAGCGCCGGCAGCAAACCAAAGAGAAACAACAGCCACAGTAGCTGCTTCTGTCATCAGAAACGACACCAGCAAAACCAGCCAAACGATTGCAGCCCAATTCATATTTCATACCTCCTGTCTGTCATTGGGTTGTGCCAATAGAATACCAGAAAGCGATTCTTCCGTCAATTAGCGAATTTAATAAAAGAATACTCTTTTTGAAGTAAAATGCGGGGAAATAATGGTTATAACATAGAAAATGAAATTATTTCATATATTTTATCGGAAAGGAGAACAAAAGAGTAAAATCTTTCATGTTATGGTTACATATATGTTTTACATGGTTATATAACCATGAGAAAGAAGAGAAATACCCTTTTCATTTTTACTCCGAAAAGAAGGATCATATTCCGTTTTTTAAAGGAAATAAAACTGGCTTTTGTCTATTATTTTCGGAGGATTTTCCATTTCTCGCCCCATTACCCCATTGATAGGATTTTTTTGGAAATGAGGTAGAAAATAATGGGAAAACAGGTTGCCATCGGAAGTCGTTTCGTGTATAATTAGTCTGTAAAAATACGGGCTTGTGCCCGCAAAATATTGGAGGATGATTCCCATGTTCAATGCAATGATTGAAACGCTGAAGGCCAATCCCCGGAAGATCGTGTTTACCGAGGGCCATGATGCCCGTATTCTGGAAGCTACCTCCCGCCTGGTAGAAGGCGGATTCCTCACCCCCATTCTGGTGGGCAATGTGGAAGAGGTAAAGGCAAACGCCAAGAAGGGCGGCTTCAACATTGAAGGCGTAGAAATCCTGGATCCCGCTACCTATGAAGGCATGGATGCCATGGTTGAAAAGATGGTCGAGCTGCGTAAGGGCAAGATGACTGCTGAGCAGTGCCGTGAGGCTCTGTCCAAGGGCAACTACTTCGGCACCATGCTGGTAAAGATGGGCTATGCTGACGCTCTGCTGGGCGGCGCTACCTACTCCACCGC
>RCNI01000493.1_pt1 | contig 24119 bp, 23 predicted proteins | sample 2041151 | NCBI WGS metagenome assembly RCNI01 (sample SAMN09708214, study PRJNA481090) | feces metagenome | isolation source: feces | place: Antarctica: Albino Rookery | reverse complement strand
CCGTGCTGATTTTTCGGCAGTCGCTGATGTAAGCCACGCCCCGAAGCACCAGCAAAATGCCATAATCATCACCCGTTGATAACTTCTTTTTTGTTTGTTTGTCAAAGTCCAGTCTGGTCGCTACATATTTCATGGCTGCTCCTTGTAAATAATTAACAAAATATTTTTCTTCAAACCGTCAGAATTAACTATTTTCTATAATACGCTAATTTTCGATAGTTTTCAATTCCTTTTTGCATATTTTTATAGAAAAAGAAATCCTATAATAAATATAGACGAATTGTGAACAAACACGTCGTGAAATTTAAGGAGGAATAAACCATGAGCAATACCCCTAACAAGCCCGTCCGCAAGTTTGGTATGCTTGACAAGCTGGGCTACACCCTTGGTGACCTGGGTTGCTGCTGTACCGAGCAGTTCCGTGGCATGTGGCTCTCCACATTCTACATTCTGATTCTTCAGGTCAATCCTTACCACGTAGCAACCCTGATGCTGATTACCAAAATCTGGGACGCTGTCAATGACCCCATCATCGGCGCTATTCTGGACTCCCGGAAGAACACTAAGGGCGGCAGATTCATCCCCTGGATTCGCGCATTCTCCTTCCCAATGGCTGTGCTTTGCGTGCTGGGATTCCTGAATGTCAGCAACCTGGCATACGGCTTCCGCCTTGCCTATATGTTCGTTACTTACGTCCTGTATGAGGCACTTTACACCTGCGTGAATGTTCCCTTCGGCACTCTTTCCAGTGTTATGACTGACGATGTCCGCCACCGCACTGCTCTTTCCCGTTACCGCTCCATGGGCGGCACCATCTTCATGACTATTATGGTCATGGTTGGACCTCTGGTTCTCTTCGTTGACAACAAGCCTGTTGCCGGCCGCTTCATTATGCTGGCTTCCGTATGCGCTCTGCTTGGCTTCCTGTTCCTGCAGATCACCTGTCTGTGGTGCAAAGAGCGTGTTGTTCTTCCCGATCGTCCTCAGGGTCAGAAGCTTAACTACATGAATGTTCTCAAAGAAATCTGCAAGAACAAAGCTCTGCTGGGCGTTATGTTCTTCAGCCTCGCCGGTATGATCGGCGCTTCCGTCGTGAACGGTCTTAACACCTATCTGTTTAAGGACTACTTCGGCAATGTGAAGCTGGGTGCTGTTGCAGGTGCTACCAGCGTTCTGTGGTCCATTCTTGCTTTTGCAATCACACAGCCTCTCGCCAACAAGTTTGGCAAGAAGGAGTGGTGCTGCATCGGTGCCGGCTTTGCCGCTGTCGTCTACGCAGTTATGTTCCTTGTTCCCCTGCACAATCCCATGGCCTTCATCGTTATCAACGGCATCTGCTTTGTGGGTGCTTCCGGCATGCAGGTTCTGGTTTGGGCTATGGTTAACGATGCCATCGACTATCATGAGCTGCGCACCGGCGAGCGTAACGAGGGCATTGTTTATTCCACCTATTCCTTCTTCCGCAAGCTGGCCGGCGCTGCTTCTTCCAGCCTGACCGCACTGGTTCTGGGCTTCATCGGCTACAATCAGGCTGAGGGTGCTGTCCAGACCGCTTCCGTTGTAAACGGCATTTGGAAATCCTACACCGGTATCTATGTGATTGGCTATGCGCTGGCTGTTTTGCTGCTGGCTACCATTTATCCCCTGGGCAAGAAGAAGACCGCCGAAATGCTGGAGGAACTGAAAGCTCGCCGTGCACAGAAAGCAGGCGAATAATATGGTTACACTTCAGGTTTCTTTTGAAAATCGCTCCGGTCATACGCTGCGGGGCTTTGTGACCCTGCCGGATACGCAGCAGCCGGTCCCCTGTGTTCTGCTGCTCCATGGCTTCACCGGCAACGCTTACGGCTACAAGGGTCTTAACACCCGCATTGCCAGAACCCTTGCCAAAAACGGTATCGGCTGCGCCCGTTTCGATTTCTACGGCAACGGGGAAAGCGACGGCAGTTTTGAGGACTGCTCCTTCACCGGTCTTTATGAGGATACCGAGGATATGTTCGCATGGCTGCGCCGGCAGGACTTTGCCGATCCTGACCGGCTGTATCTCTCCGGTCAGAGCATGGGCGGTTATGTTGCCGCTTCCTGTGCTCCCAGGCTTTCCCCCAAAGGTCTGCTTTTGCTGTGCCCCGGTGCCAGTATGTGGTTCGGTTCCGCACAGAAGGCCGACATGGTCAAAATGACGGGCAAGGACTGGTTTGACATGGAAGGGCTTAAATATATGATGTCCTTCAATTACGACATGGCTTCCCATCCCAATCCTTTTGAAGAAGCAATGGGATACGATGGACCTGTCCTGATTATCCGTGCATCTGACGATCAGCTGGTAGACGAGAAAACCGTCAATTCCTATGCTGAAGTTTATCGGGATGCCGAGATCATGACTACCGAAGGCGGCGGACACAACTTCGCTTCCATTCCCGCCCGGGAAGCTCTCACCAAAAAGATGATTTCCTTCATCGAAAAGCAAAACTGATTGACTTTTGGATTCCCCATGTGCACTTCGGTGCCCATGGGGAATTTCTTTTTCTGCCGATGCAGCTGATTTTCCCGCCCTAGCAGGGTACACAAAAAGAGGTTTGCCCCATTGCGGGCAAACCTCTTAACCGATGGTTATTATGATTTATTTCAGCGGCAGACAGAACCCAAACTCTGCCTGCGACTCCTTACCATTCCAGATATTTTTACACCAGCACTGTCCCTGATGCAGCGTGATGATTCCTTTGACAATGGCAAGTCCCAGACCTGTTCCCGGCTCTGCTTCCGCAGAAGGCGCTCTGTAGAAGGTGTCCCATGCCTTTTGAATCACCACATCCGGCAGACAATCACAGGTATTGGCAATGGCAAGCTGGGCAGCGTGATCCTTTTCCCAGATGCGAATGACAATGTTCCCGCCCTTCGGGGTATATTTCACCGCATTGCTCAGGAGATTGGAAATTGCTTCCCGCAATCTGGCCTCATCTGCCGTAATCAGGAATTTTTCTGTCTGCGCATAGTGAAGCCGCAATTCTTTCTCCTTTAGCAGCGGCTCAAACTGCTGTACCACAGACTGGGTAATTTCCAGCAATGTACAGCTGCTGAGTGACAGATGCACTCTGCCTGCCTCCAGCCGGGAAAGATCCAGCATATGCATCACCATGGCATCCATTTTTTCCGTTTCTTCCATGATAACCGACAAATACTGCTCCCGCTTGTCTTCCTGAATGTTTGCAAGCAGAGCCTCCCCGTAGCTGTGGATCACAGCCAAAGGATTTTTTAGCTGATGGGTCAGATTGGATACCAGCTGCCGGCGATTTTTTTCCGCATCTTTTGCGTAGGCAAGGGCAGTGTTGGTCTGCTGTAATTTCGCACTGGTTTCTGCCTGCTGCTGATGGAGTTTTGCAAAGGCCTCTTCCAGTTCATATACCTCCTGCCATGCAGCCGATGGCTCCAGCGCTCTTCCCTCGGCAGCTGCACAGGCAACAGCCTCCATCGGATTCACCAGATTACGCCGTATCTGTCTGAGGAGCAGCCAAACCAGCAACAGCGAAACCGCATAGGCGGGAATCAGCCGCACTGCAGCATATTGCAGCGGATAGCATCGCAGTCCGATTCGGATTTCATAGGGGCCAAAGTCATCTGCCCCTCTGGCACTTCTGATGATGATAGTATCTTTCAGATTCTTTTCCCGGGCAGATGGGGGATATTCCCCCTGCTCGAGACACGCTCCAAGGCTTTCGCAGAAGCCGTCTTCCAGTTTTACCGCATTCTTTTCTCCCTGAATACCGGCAAAATCCCAGCAATAAATGGTGGTAAGCCGCTGATTTTCCGGTGGAAGCTGTTCCCAGTAAGACTCCCACTGGATTTTTCCCATTCGGTCTGCCTCGCACCAGTTATCTATGCTTTCCGCAGACAGATCCGCATAACCTCGCACTGCTGATACCGGGCAGAACGCATTGCCTGCAAAATACCCGGTCATTTTCATTACGGGAACAAGTAAAGAGACCGCATAATCCCCCGTGGGATACCCGTGGAATAATTGTAAAAATGCGTTTGGTTGGGGAATCTGATCCAACGCCAGATAGCCATAGCCTTCAGGGTTCGTCTCCCCTTTTTCCCAGTGATCCGCGTGGGTATAGAGAAAGCTCAGATAGTTTCCGGTTGCCAGCAGCGGCTCTCCGGCATCCGTAAAATATGCCACCGCTGCCTCAAACCCAAACAGCAAATTCCATTTTCCCCAAAGCCAATCCCTGGAACTGATTTCATTTTTCAGCGTATGCTGCAGCTGGAACGGAACTGTTTTCTCAAGGCTGATATAATATGGCACTCCAAGGTTTGCAATCGTTTCCCGCTCCATAATTCCGGGAAAGTCAGCAGAATATTCTCCTGCCGGGCGGTGTGACCACTGATTGGCAATTATCCCTGTCCAGCTCTCTAACTGGTGGTAAAAATCTTCTGCAACTGCATAGGTAAGCGTACCCATCACAAGCAGCCAAATTACCAGTACCAATACCACAGCCCGCCGCCAAAAACTGAATATCTCCCTGATTTTCTCTTTCATCACGCCTTACACCTCCAGTTTATAGCCGGATTTAATAACGGTTTTGATGATTTCTGCCTGATCCCCCAGTTTTTCCCGCAATCGCCGGATGTGGGTATCCACCACCCGGGATTCTCCCTCGTAGTCATAGCCCCAGCACTTTACCAGCAGCTGTTCCCGGCTGAGAACTACATTTTTATTTCGCATCAGCGTAAGCAACAGTGCATATTCCTTTGGTGTCAGGCTGAGTTCCCTGCTGCCCAGATAGACCTTCCGGGAGGAAAGAACTATGCGAAGATCCCCGGCGGTCAGCTGATCCTGCTTACGGACATTTCCCCGGCTCCGGTTAATAAGCGCCGTAAGCTTGGCATGAAGCACCGCCATGGAAAAGGGCTTTGTCACATAGTCATCCGCACCCAGTTCATACCCCAGCAGCTTATCTTCCTCGTCTGACAGAGCCGTCAGGAAAATAATAGGTACTTCGCTGCTTTTCCGCAAACTCCGGCAGACAGAAAGCCCATCCAGTCCCGGCATCATAATGTCTAGCAGGACACCGTCAAATTCCATGGTTTCCGCCAAAGACAGTGCCTCAATTCCATCTTTTGCAGGGATTGGCGCATCGCCGCAGCTGCTGAAATAATCGCACAGAATTTCCCGCAGCTTTTCTTCATCCTCGGCAATCAGAATTCGCTGATTCATAGTACCCCTCCTTTCGCTTAAAGGATAGCATCTGCATGTGTATTCTCTGTGTCATTTTCCGAAGTGCAGTGCTTTTTATTGCCCTGAAAGCATCCTGTACGCTCTATTGCCGTTATTATACCCGGTCGGCAAATCGAAAACAAGTTCTACTTCTGCCAGACGATGCACTCTGCCATGTATATTGTCTCTTTGCCATTAAAAATTACCTTTCTGGTATTCACCCCGTTGCCACCTGAAGCACCCCGGTTTTATAGTCCTTTTCAACAAAATTCTGCTCATTTCGTCAATATATTTATTGCTATTTCTACAATCGCATGATATCATCTATGTATTCAAGGAGGCAGTTCTCAGAAAGATCCGAGCGCTGCATTTTCTGCGATATTGAAAGGAGAGATTTTATGAAAGAAAACCAATTTTCCCAGTTTCCGGAAAGGCCGAGGACTGAGCTGTGCTACAAGCTTCTGATGTTCACGGCAGCCATCACCGGCATGGCCTTGCTTTCCGCCTTCTACCCGGTCTGGGGCAACGTTCCCTTCATCGTCATCCCCTCTGTGCTGACAATTCTCTTCGCAAAGCCCGTTTTCTTTGAGAAGATGAAACTTACCACGCTGGTTGTCGTGCGTCTGGTGGTGATAGCCGCCGCATTCCGGCTGTTCAATCCCCAAATCTATGTGGATCTGATTCTGCTGGCACTTATCGTGAACATTCTGGAAGCTACCTTCACCGATTTCTTCCGTCATAAGAAGATCTGGAACGGTATTTCCGGTCTGGCACTGGCGCTGGGCGTGATCGCCCTTCACGGTACATGGCTGCCCGACGACGCACTCCCCTTTGGTATGGACTATTATCTGGTAGGCGGTCCCGGTGCTGTCACCATCCTCTACATTCTGGGCTACACCCTGTGGAACTGGATTTTTGTCACCGATGAATTCTCCCCCTCCGTCTCCCTCATGCATGTAGGCTTCCTGTCCGCTCCGATTATCGGCTGCATCTGCACGCTGGGTATGGGTCCCCTCGGTGGCTTCCCCATGTGGCTGCTGCTGCGTGCCTGCTCTCTGTCCATCGGCGGCTGGCTGCAGATTGGTGCCAAGGGCTGGTTTGAGCGGGAATTCTACAGTGAAAAGTTTGAAAAGTTCATTGCCTTTGTCCACACCACGCCTGTGCAGATTATCTGCATGATCATCAATGTAGCCCTCATGGCTGCTGCCATCATCATTGCCGCACAAAACGGTGCCATTGGCTTTACCCCGAAGCCCTTCTTCATCTGATTCTTTTTTCGCTTTCGGCTCTTAGTCCGGGCGATGATCAACTCAGCAATATTATGGAGGAACTATGCAACCCTATAAAGTTTTAGAAATCAAGCAAAGTGTATTCACCAGCAACGACAAAGAAGCGGATAAGCTGCGTGCCAAGCTTAAGCAGGACGGTGTGTTTCTGCTGAACCTGATGAGCAGCCCCGGATCCGGCAAAACTTCCACCCTGAAGCGCACCATTGCGCAGCTGAAGGACGAAATGAAGATTGCCGTCATGGAGGCAGACATTGACTCCGATGTTGATGCCAAGACCATCAGTGAAACCGGTGCCAAGGCGATTCAGCTCCACACCGGCGGTATGTGCCATCTGGATGCCGACATGACCCGGCAGGGACTGGAGGGACTGGATGCAGACAATGCCGATCTGGTGATTCTGGAAAATGTAGGCAATCTGGTCTGCCCTGCGGAATTTGACACCGGTGCCTCTAAGAACGCCATGATTCTCTCCGTTCCGGAGGGACACGACAAGCCCTTAAAGTATCCGCTGATGTTCTCCATCGTGGATGTGGTGCTGATCAACAAGATCGATGTACTCCCCTACTTTGACTTCGATATGGACAAATGCCGGGAGTATATCCGTATGCGCAACCCCAATGCCAAGGTCATTCCCATCTCCGCACGGACAGGAGAAGGCATCGACCGGTGGTGCGACTGGCTTCGCACAGAAGTAAACGCTTGGAAAGCCCCATGAGTCAAGGAATCAGAAAGGAATTTATACATGGAAAAATTGCGTCCTAAAATCGTAAAGCTGGCTAAAATGGTCGGTGGACTTGCCGGTGCCATGAACAAAATCGATGCGGATTCTCCCGAATATATGGCGCTTAACTGTGTCGTCAGTGATGAGCAGGCAGATGTAGCCCTCACCATGGGACTCAGAAAGCCCCGCACCGCCCAGTATGTTTCTGAAAAGTGCGGCAAATCTCTGGAAGAGACCCACAAAATTCTCATGGAGCTTGCCGACATCGGTGTCTGCAAAGTATGGCATGAGGACGGTCAGGAACTGTTCTGGGTAAACATCTTCGTTCCCGGTATGCTGGAAATGATGGTCAACAACCACGACCAGCTGGAGGCTCATCCCGAAATCGGCTATGCATTTGAAAAGTACACCCGTGAGCGCTTTGCTCCCCTTACCCCCATGCTGCCACAGGGCATGGCTATGATGCGGGTTGTCCCCATTGAGTCTGCCATCAAGGATATTCCCGATGTGCAGCCCTGGGAACGGCTTTCCTACTATCTGGACAAATACGATAAGTTCAGCGTTTCCGCCTGTTCCTGCCGTGCTGCCCGCCGTCATATGGATGAAGGCTGCGGACATCTGGAGCAGGATATGTGTGTCCAGCTTGGCTCCGGCGCAGAATACTACATCAAAACCGGTCGTTCCCGGGAGATTACCCGGGAAGAGGCCGCCGAAATCCTGCACAAGGCAGAGCAAAACGGTCTGATGCACGAGATGCCCCACACCGAAGAGCGTGGTGAGGCATTTGCCATCTGCAACTGCTGCGGCTGCTCCTGCTTCTCTCTCCGGATTGCCAATATGTTCAAGACCCCCGATGCCATCCGTTCCAACTTCTGCGCAGAGGTGGATGCTTCCAAGTGTGTAGCCTGCGGTCAGTGTGTGGAAAACTGTCCCGTAAACGCTCTGCAGCTGGGCAAGAAGCTCTGCTCCAAGACACCGTTTGAAGTAAAGCCCGAGAAGACCTCCCGTGACCATATGTGGAGCCAGAAGGACTGGAATGTTGACTATCGTGAGAACCGAAAGGATGTTACCGAGGAAGGCACCTCTCCCTGCAAGACTGCCTGCCCCGCTCACATTGCCGTTCAGGGCTACATCCGTCTTGCCAGCCAGGGCAAGTATCGGGAGGCTCTGGAACTGATTAAGAAGGAAAATCCCTTCCCCGCCGTCTGCGGTCGTATCTGCCCCCACGGCTGTGAGAGCGAATGTACCAGAGGCGACATTGATGAGCCTATCGCCATTGATGAAATCAAGAAGTTCATCGCCGACAAGGAGCTGGACAGCGCTACCCGGTTCATCCCCGAAAAGCGCCATGACTACAGCGACAAGAAGATCGCCGTGATCGGTGCCGGTCCTGCAGGTCTCTCCTGCGCCTACTATCTGGCAGTGGATGGCTACACCGTCACCGTGTTTGAAAAGCAGGAAAAGCTGGGCGGTATGATGATGCTGGGCATTCCCTCCTTCCGTCTGGAAAAGAATGTTGTGGAAGCGGAGATCGATGTACTCCGGGAACTGGGCGTTACCTTCCGTACCGGCGTAGAGGTCGGCAAGGATGTAACGCTGGATCAGCTGCGCAGCGAAGGCTACAAGGCATTCTATGTTGCCATCGGCGCACAGGGCGGCAGAGCGCTGGGCATTGAAGGTGAGGACGCTGAGGGTGTCACCGCCGGTGTCACATTCCTGCGGGATGTCAATCTGGGCAAGGGCGTTGCCCTCAGCGGCAAGACCGTTGTCATTGGCGGCGGCAATGTTGCCATTGATGTAGCTCGTACTGCCATGCGTGTCGGCGGCGAGAATGTTGCCATGTACTGTCTGGAAGGCAGAACCGAAATGCCCGCACTGGCTGACGAAATCGAAGAAACCCTTCATGAGGGTATTGCCATTGAAAACGGCTGGGGTCCCAAGCGAATCCTCACCGAAAACGGCAAGGTCACCGGCGTTGAGTTCCGCAAATGTGTCCGTGTCTTTGATGAAGCGCACAGATTCGCTCCCCAGTATGATGAAGAAAATACCATTGTGGTGGAAGCTGAAAACGTGCTGCTTGCCATCGGTCAGTCCATCCTCTGGGGGGATCTGCTGGCTGGCTCCAAGGTTGCCCTGAACCGCAATGCCACCGCACAGGCCGACGGCTTTACCTATCAGACGGCTGAGCCTGACATCTTTGTGGGCGGCGATGCCTTTACCGGCCCCAAGTTTGCGATCACTGCCATTGCCGCAGGCAAGCAGGGTGCCATCTCCATCCACCGTTATGTACAGCCCGGTCAGAGCCTGACCCTGGGCAGAGACCGCCGGGAGTATCATGCCTTTGACAAGAACAACATCGTTGTAGAAGGCTTTGACAACACTCCCAGGCAGCAGGTGGGACACAACCCCGAGGCGTCCCGTTCCTTTAAGGATGACCGCATCACCTTCACCGAAGAGCAGATGAAGAAGGAAACCCAGCGCTGCCTGGGCTGCGGTGCCGCTAAGGTTGACGAGTATATGTGCGTAGGCTGCGGTCAGTGCACCACCAAGTGTAAGTTCGATGCCATTCATCTGGTACGCAAGTACAACACCGTTCCCGACAGCTACGAGAAGCTGCCCATCAAGATGGCAGCCAATGCCGTGAAGCGGGTGGGCAAGATCGTTGCCACCGGCGTCAAGGAAATCGGCAAGAAGGACGACTAAGCAAATAACGGGCTTCTGCCATCCGGCAGGAGCCCGAAAAAAGGAGTTTACACTATGCACGAGCTTGGTGTTATCAGCGCCATGGTCAAAACCATTGAAGAAATCATCCACGAGCAGGGGCTTACACAGGTTCACAAGCTGGTGCTGGAAGTGGGCGAACTTTCAGGCATTGTCCCCCACTACATGGAAGTCTGCTACCCCGCCGCTGTCTACAAAACCTTCATGGAGAACAGCGTTCTGGAACTGGAAACCATTCCGGGTATTGTCCGCTGCCGGGACTGTGGGCGGGAGTTCAACGCCACGGCTCAGGATTTCACCTGCCCGAAATGCGGCAGCCAGAACATGGAAATTCTGTCCGGCAACGATGTGATGATTAAAGAAATCCAATGCAGCTAGCGGCAAAGTGCCGCTTCTGATTCGTGCCCAAGCCGGGCTATCTTCGCTCCACCACAGGGCTGCGCTCGGTATCGGCTCTGCTACCCTAGCTGATAAATGCAGTTTGGCAAAGTGCCGCCGCTGATTCGTGCCCAAGCCCTCTGTCTTCGTTACCCTCCGGGCTGTGCCCGGTAGCGGCTCTGCTGCCCTAGCTGAAAAATGCAGTTTGGCAAAGTGCCGCCTCTGATTCATGCCCAAGCCACCCTGTCTTCGTTACGCCTCCGGGCTGTGCCCGGTAGTGGCAATACGATCTTAACTGTTAGAAGACGCTTTGCGTAACCTGTTTTTCCCTGCTTACCCATGTAAGCAGGGAGTTTTTTCTATTGAAACCGTAAAAATCAATTATTGTTTACCTTGAGTTTACCATCAGTTGTAATTTACATGATATCATGAAAATATAAATAAATTATTTGTAAGAGAGGCTCTACGGTCTCAAAACAGGAGGACAAAAAATGGAAAACCTCATCAGCAGAGACCAGAAGTACCAAAAGGTTCTGAAGGTCGTTAAAGTCATCTACATTCTCACGGCAATCGGTCTTGCAATCAACGGACTGATTCACAAAAATGCCTACGACGGGCTGCTTCCCCTGACCACGCTTTTTGTGATTCCCGGTCTTTACTGGGCACGGCGGATGTTCCACTGGAAAGGCGGTTTTCAGCTGGAAACCTACATCTACATTTTCTCCTATCTGGGCTGGACACTGGGCGGAGCCGCTTCTGTCTATAGTCTGATTCCCGGCTTTGATAAGCTGGTGCACTGCCTCTCCGGTGTCTTCGTGGGCATTCTGGCACTGGCTTTCTACGAAATGCTGGAGCGCCGCCACAGCAAAGAGGGTGCAAATTCCGCTACTCCCTGTTTCTTCGTATTTTTCGCCTCCATGGCTGTGGCCGGTATGTTTGAGCTGTGTGAATTTGCTTTGACTCCTGTCATGGGCAGAGATCTGCAGCACGTTCTGGACACCGGCGTTACCGATACCATGGGCGATATGTTTGTCTGTCTCATCGGCACTCTCGTAGTTGTCTGGCTGATGGTGCGTAACATCCATGGAAAGCACGATCCGCTTACCGATGCAACCAGAGTCTTTGTGGCTCAAAACTCCCCTGAAACCGTGCATTGATCTCAAACCACACTCAGAAAGGAATGCTTCTAATGAAAAAAAGCACAAAAAGATGGATCGGCGTCGGTGCTTTGCTTACCGGCGCAGCAGCAGTTGGTGCAGCTTCTCATGCAGTCACCAAGTACATGATGGACATGGCGCTGGATCGTCATAAGCCAAAGGGCATTCTCAATGCCAATACCGCCCGTCAGATAATCCGCGGCAACTCCTATCAGGAAATGTTCCTGCAGGATCTGCGTATCGCCGGCGAAAAACTGAAGGCTTCCGATTGCCGCCGGGTGGAAATCCAGAGCTGGGACGGTATCTCCCTTGTAGGTCACCTCAGCACCTGTGAGCATCCCAAGCGAATCATTCTTGCTATGCACGGCTGGCGTTCCTCCTGGGATCAGGACTTCGGCATGATTTCTGATTTCTGGAATAAAAACGACTGCATTGTTCTCTATGCGGAGCAGCGTGGTCAGAATGACAGTGGCGGAGACTATATGGGCTTTGGTATGCTGGAGCGGTATGACTGTCTTGACTGGCTCAACTGGATCAATGCCGAGATTTCTTCCGAACTTCCCATCTATCTTGCCGGTGTTTCCATGGGCGCTACCACTGTGCTGATGGCTGCCAATCTGGATCTGCCGGAGAATGTAAAAGGCATTGCAGCAGACTGCGGCTTTACCTCTCCTCAGGAAATCTGGAAGCACATTACCAACGACAATCTCCATCTGTCTTATGGCATCCGCAGATTCGACATCAATGATCTCTGCCGCCGGAAGATCCAGCTGGGACCCATGGAGTGTTCCACCACAGAGGCGCTGAAGAGTTCCAAGATTCCCGTTCTGCTGGTTCATGGCACTGACGACACCTTTGTTCCCGTGGAAATGACTTATGAAAACTACAAGGCCTGTGCAGGTCCCAAGAAGCTGCTGATCGTTCCCGGAGCAGACCACGGTATGAGTTACTATGTGGCCAAAAAGGAATATGAAAAAACAGCAAAAGAATTCTGGCAGGAGTGCGAAGCCCCCACAGAGCATCAATCATAACAGAACAGGCAGCCCCGAAAAAGTGCTGCCTGTCAGCGTTCTGTCGCATAGTTCATATTTTTAAAAAACTGCATAAATTAAGAAACGCCTCCAAAATTGAAAAGTATCCCAATTTTGGAGGCGTTAATATCATGCTGATTCTTAATAAACACGATTCTGCGACGGGCTTTGAGATTATATCCTTGCCAGTCTTTCCAGAACTTACGGTCTGTTTACAATGCCGGAAAGCAGCGGCAGACCATCGGGAGAATTTACTACAAGCAGGAACGGGCGATCCAGACTGAAGGTAATCTCCTCATCCGGCGGCGGGCAGGCGCCACAAGTTGCCATTTCCACAAACGCCGCTGCGGTGATCCCCTCTTCATCTACTGCAACCCGAACTGCATGGCTGCACTGGGAAAGAGAGGGATTCTGTCCGTCCTGCGCAGAAAGCAGCGGAGAATAATCCGCAGTCTCCGGAGAAAACACCTGCCGGATTCCCATGGATTTCAGTCCCTCTCCCAAATCAAACTGAGAGGATACATCAAATTTCGGCATAGCAAAATGGACAATCAGCCGTTTCTGCTGTTCCCATGTGCTGCCCTGGGAGAGAAATTCATAGGTTTCTGCCTCTTCGAGCAGCTGCTCCGGGGTGATTCCCTCATCCGGCAGCAGCAGCCACATAGTGCCGCCATCATTTTCCATCCGCAGTCCCACTGCACCGAAATGCTCTGCCCAGTAATAGGTATCATCTCCATCGGAATGAAGAAAATCCAAAGTTTTCACACCGTCTGTGCCATGAAATTCCTGAGGTGCAGTCTCATCTTCCCGGAACGCCTGTGCCCATTTTGCCTGATAGCGGAGCGTAGAGGCCAGCGCCAGGATGGTATCCGGCGTAAGCATAATATTTTCCGTCTGCTCCTTTAAAAGGCCGCCGGTCTGCTCATTGAGCCATTCCTGAAGCGCCTTATCCATGTCCTCAGAACCGGGAGTACCGCTGTAGGAAGAGGCATAGTAGCTTTTTGCCAGCGTGTCCAGCGTTTCCTGCTGAAACGCCATATCCTCTCTGAGCCAAAGAGAATTGGCAAGAATCATAAATGTGGCATTATCATTGCGGTATTGGGCGTTCCATACATCATTTGCCTGTTTCCGCAGTCCATCTATACTCTCTGTGCCCAATACATCCAGAATTTCCTGCCGGGACTCTCCGCCGGTAATCTCTGCCAGCATACTCAGTGCCATATAGATATTCAGCGGCGAGCAAATTCGGTTTTCCCCATCACTATTATGCAGGAAAGTCTCCATACTCTTTGCAAAAAAGGGAGAAAGTCCATCTGCATAGCCCTGCTGCCGACGCTGCGCTTTCACATCTTCCCGCCAGGCATCATGCTTTTGCTGCCACTTTTCCTGCGCCTGCTCCGAATTGGAAAAATCCTCCTCCGGATAGGGTGTCATCTGGGGATACTCTGCCTGCGCAAGGGCGTGAGCGGTGAGAATCCCGGAATTGCTGCCGCCGGGAGAAAGCAGCATACCCACACCAAGTGCCAGCGCCAGCAAGGCTGCTATTGCCCCGCTCCAGGAAGCCGCCGTATGTCTGCGTGGCTTTTTCTCCAAAGTTTCTTCCTTAAGTTCGCCAATGGCTTCATATAAATCATTGCTATTCATGACAAAATCCCTCCTCTGTCAGATGTGCTTTCAGCTTCCTGCGGATTCTGCTCAAAATCACCGATGTATGGTTGGCAGTAAGTCCGTTTTCCCGGGCAATCTGCTCCACTGACTCTGTAAAGAAATAGCGATTCACAAACAGGATTCGTTCTCTCCGGGAAAGTCCGTCTGCAAAGGACTGAATACTTCTCTGAAGTTCCTCCGCCACGACTTTCTCCTCCGGATCAGTGCCTCCCGGGATACATTCATCCAGTTCCTCCAGCACCAGCGGCAGTTCCCCGCCTCCTCGCTTCTGAGCAGAGCAGGCATGGTAGCAGTTAAATGCCAGCCGCCGGGTGATTTTTGCCAGGAACAGTTTGAGCCGGTCTGGTTTGTGAGGCGGCATTGCGTTCCACGCCCCCAGGAAGGTATCGCTGACACATTCCTCTGCATCCCGGGTATCCGCAAGCAGATTGTTGGCAATTGTAAAGCAGTAACCGCCGTACTTTTTCCGGCTTTCTTCAATGGCATCGGGATTCCGCTGCCAGTAAAGCCGGATGATGGCAATGTCCTCCATGGTACTCCCTCCTTTATCCTATAAGTCAGCATAACAGAACACATCTTACAGATTTTGGAATTTTTATTTCAGAAAATAAACAGCGAGATCCGCACTGCCTGATGCAGCTGATCTCGCTGTTTCGCTTATGATCGTTTCTGCTCCCAAAGCGCAGCGATCCGATCCAGAATTTTCCCTGCAGCTGCTTCTTTGGACATGATAGGCAGCTCCTGCACCGCATCGGCGGTGATCAAAGTGATCACATTGGTATCTGTACCGAAACCAGCCCCTGCCACCTTTAAGTTGTTGGCGCAGATCATATCCGCCTTTTTCTTCGTCAGCTTACTGCTGCTGTTTTCCAGCAGATTTTGGGTTTCCATGGAAAATCCGCAAATCACCTGATCTTCCCGGCGGTTTTCTCCCAAGTAACCCAGAATATCCTGCGTTCGTTCCAGAGGGATTGACAGATCGCCGTCTGTCTTTTTGATCTTATTGTCCGCACAGGTCTGGGGAGTATAGTCTGCAACTGCAGCTGCCTTGATGATAAAATCCGACTCCGCTGCATATGCCCTGACTGCCTCAAACATATCCTTTGCCGAGACCACATCCACGGTTTCCACAAAAGGAGGCTTGGGAAGACTGGTTGGACCGGAAATCAGAATCACCCTTGCCCCCCGGAGCATGGCAATCTTCGCAATGGCATAGCCCATTTTCCCCGTGGAATGGTTACTGAGGTAGCGCACCGGGTCCAGTGCCTCCTGAGTCGGGCCGGCAGTTACCAGAACCGTCTTCCCCGCAAGATCATGAGGGAACGCCAACTCTTTCAGGATGTACTGCACCAGCAGATCCGGCTCCGGCAGCTTTCCTGTTCCCACTGCTCCGCAGGCCAGCCGTCCGCTGGCAGGTTCGATCACTTCCCAGCCGTATCTGCGCAGAGTCTCCAGATTATCCTGCGTAACCGGGTTTTCATACATATTGGTATTCATAGCCGGAGCGATCAGCTTGGGGCAGCGGCACGCCAGTACCGTAGTGGTGAGCATATCATCGGCAAGACCGTGGGCAAGCTTAGCGCACACATTTGCGGTTGCCGGGGCGATCATCACAAGATCCGTCCGGGTGGCAAGAGAAATATGCTCCACCTGATGCGTAAAATTCCGATCGAAGGTATCCACCATACAGCGGTTTCCGGTCAATTCCTCGAAGGTAAGCGGTGTAATAAACTGGGTCGCATGCTCTGTCATAATCACTTCCACATTGGCGTGCAGCTTTATGAGCGCCGAAGCAAGATACGCAGCCTTATAGGCGGCGATTCCGCCTGTAACGCCCAACAGAACGGTTTTTCCCTTGAGCATAGCAAATCCTCCTCGATTTATCCGTAACTTTCCTCCTATTATACAAAAATGCAGGGAACCTGTAAAGATGTTTTTCTTTATGATGCCTATTGCAGTCACCTTCCAAATGGAGTATAATACAGCCTTGCAGAGCATCGCTCTGCATAAAAAATGCGCTGCATCTTCGCAAGGAAGAGCGGCAGCAGGAGGTAATTGAATATGAAAACCCACAAGTTCGACACGCACCGGATGGCAGGTATTGCACTGATGTCCGCAATCATCGTATTGCTGGCAAGCACACCTCTGGGCATGATCCAACTCCCCGTCATCAACGCAACCACTACCCACATCCCGGTCATTCTGGGAGCTATTCTTCTCGGTCCGGGAGCCGGCACCTTTCTGGGGCTTGTTTTCGGTATCTGCTCTATGGTCAGCAATACCGTAGCACCCAAACTGCTCTCCTTCGCCTTCTCCCCTTTCCTCAGCACCACCGGACTGGTCGGCGTTTTGAAAGCCCTCTGGATTTCCATCGGCTGCCGTATGTTCATCGGACTGGTCTCCGGCTGGCTGTGGATTCTGCTGAAGAAATGTAAAATAAATGATTATCTGGCTCTGCCCATTGTTGGCTTTATCGGTTCCATGACCAATACCATCATGGTTATGGGCAGCATCTATTTCCTGCTGGCGCAGCAGTATGCCGCAGCCAAGCAGGTGGCAATCACCGCCGTCTACGGTCTGATTATGGGAACTGTCACCGGCGCAGGTGTTCTGGAAGCCATTGCCGCACTGGTACTGGTGCTGATTGTGGGCAAGCCCCTCATTCGGTACACCGCAAAGCTGAGGCTGAACACCAGACAATAATCAAAACCTCTGAATCATAGGAGTAGATACTATGTTTCTCGTTGTAGATATAGGAAACACCAACATCGTCATCGGCGCTATGGAAGATAAGAAGATTCTCTTCGAGGCTCGCATTGCCACCAACCGCAAAAAAACCACCGATGAATACGCCATGGAAATTCTGAAAATCCTCTCTCTCGAGCGGATCGATCCCGAACATATTCAGGGATGCATTCTTTCCTCCGTGGTTCCCCCTGTCCAAAATGCCGTCTGTAACGGTCTTACCAAAATTCTGCACAAGCGGCCGCTGATCGTAGGTCCCGGTCTCAAAACCGGACTGAAAATCCAGATGGACAACCCCAGACAGGTAGGCAGTGACCGCATTGTCATTGCAGTAGGTGCCCTTGCCAAGTATAAAGCTCCCCTGATTCTCATGGATCTCGGCACCGCCACCACCATGGAAGTAATCAATCGGGACAATACTTACATTGGCGGCTGCATCATTCCCGGTGTGCGTACCTCGCTGGACGCCCTCACTGCCAATGCCGCCCAGCTTCCCGGTATTTCTCTGGAAATACCCCCGGATGTGATCGGCAGCAATACGGTAGACTGCATCCGCAGCGGTATTCTCCATGGAACCGCCGCCATGATTGATGGAATGGTGGAACGGCTGGAAGGATCTCTTGGTGAACCGGCAACGGTCATCGCCACCGGCGGTCTGGCCCCACTGGTGCTTCCTCTCTGCCGCAGAAAGATCCTGCTGGAAAAAGATCTGCTCCTCGAAGGGCTCAGCATTCTCTATGAGAAGAACGCCCGCAAACACTTCTGAATCTCACAAAGTCCTTTCTGCCCTTTCCGGGGCGGAAAGGGCTTTTTTCTGTCCCTGTGATTTGGTCACAGAACTTTTCTCTGCCGTAAGTATAATAAGTCCCATTATCTTTCAAGGGAGTTATGTATATGGAAGCTGTAAAGAAACGCGCAAAGCGTAAGGCATTTGTGGATTCGTCTCTCTGCGTTGCCTGCGGCTGCTGCGTAAAGGTGTGTCCCATGGATGCCATTCATGTGGTCTTTGGTACCATGGCGCAGGTGGATTTTGAGAAATGTATTGGCTGCGGAAAATGTGCCAGAGAATGCCCCGCATCCATTATCACCATAAAGGAGGCAGAGGCATGAAAAAACAATGGTATGATTATCTTTGGATCGCATCCCTTACTTATCTGATTCTGGGATTTTTCAACATTCTCTTTGCCTGGCTGGGGCTGCTGTGCTTCTTCATTCCTCTGGGCATTTCTATTTTCAATCGCAACAAGAGCTACTGCAACCGCTATTGCGGCAGAGGACAGCTTTTCCAGCTGATCGGTGGCAGATTCGGTCTGTCCCGCAAGAAGGATATTCCAAAATGGATGAAGAGCAAGGCTTTCCGCTACGGATTTCTCATCTTCTTTTTTGCCATGTTCTTCCAGATGCTCTGGAATACCTATCTGGTGTTTGCCGGGGCGCAGGATCTTCGGCAGGTAGTCACTCTGCTGTGGACCTTTAAGCTTCCCTGGCACTGGGCTTACCACGGCACCTTGCTGCATCCCGGTGTTGCCCAGTTTGCCTTCGGCTTCTACAGCGTAATGCTCACATCCACTGTGCTGGGCTTTATCACCATGCTGCTGTATAAGCCCCGTTCCTGGTGCGTTTACTGTCCCATGGGCACCATGACCCAGCTGATCTGCAAGGCTGGAAATCATGCCGCCATCAGGGAATCTGCCGAAAAATAATCTCCAAATAACACTGCACCCCCGCCGAATGGTTCGGCGGGGGTGTTACATTATTTCAGAGAAGCCGCAACTTCCTGCAACCTGGACAGGCAGTGGTCAAAGAAATATCGGTAGCCCTCACAGAAGTGACTGATATAGGCATCCTCCTCCGGGATGTAATCCCGGCTTCTCTGGCAGCCGTCACGGCAGATCCCGTAATAGGCGCACTGTTTACATTCGCTGCAAACCTTGCGGGAGCGATCCACAAAGCCGATTTCCTCTCTCCGGCGGTTCATATCCGGGAGGCGATTTTCATTGAAATTGCCAAGGCGGTATTCATCCAGCATATAAAAATCGCAGGGATAGGCACTTCCGTCCGCCTCTACCACAAGCTGAACACCACAGGTGCCTCTCTGGTCGCAAGCTTCCGTGGGATACCCCGCCAGAATACCAACATAATTTTCAAATCTGCGGATATACGGCTGTTTTCCCTTTTTGAAATCCGCATACCAGAGATCAAAAAGCTCTGTCAAAAAGATTCCGTATGAGAGCGGCTGCAGTGAATACGGCTTCTGACCGCAGACTTCTCCCAGCGGATCCAGACATTCAATGTACTGCTGAAAATTCCAGCCCTGCTTTTTGTAGGCCCTGTATATCTCTTCCGCACATTTTGCCTTATCTTCTGTAACTACCGTGAGAATATTGTAGTCAACACCATACTTTTCCAGCATATCGATATGCGATGCCACCACATCATAGGTTGCCGCCCCGGAACCGGCTGCTCTCCGGTAAGTATCATGAAGCTTCTGGGTTCCATCCACCGAAACGCCGATCAGGAAGTTGTTTTCCTTAAAAAACTGGCACCATTCTTCCGTCAATCCGTATCCATTGGTTTGCAGCGCATTGGAAACCTGAATGTGATTGATATTATATTGCTTCTGGAATGCAACGGCTTTTTTGAAGAAATCCAAACCTCGCAGCGTCGGCTCACCGCCCTGATAGGCATAGGTAATCTGGCGCTCTGTCTGAAGCATGGTTTTGCGAATTACATTTTTCAGTGTCTCTTCTGACATAAAGCCATAGGAGCTTTGCTCCCGCTTGTCCATCTCATCGCAATAGAAGCAATACTTGCAGCGCATATTGCAGTTGCCCGAGGAGGGCTTAATCATTACGCTATTAGTTAACATAATATTCAGTCCTTTTCTTCCCAAATATGCATCAGCACATTTTCCCCATCATTCTTTCAAAACAGGAGCGATAATATAATTCCGGCTACACCTGAGCTTGCCATCACCAATATGGGGCTTAGCTTCCATTTCCGAAGGACGAAGAAACCTACCAGAAAAATTCCCAAAGAGAGGAAGTTGATATTGGTAAGATCTGCGGGGAAGGATCTGCTGCCATAGATGGACATGCTGAAAAGAGAGATACCCGCAGAGGCAATCATGGCAATCACAGCAGGACGCAGCCCTGCCAGGATTCCCTGCACTACATTCAGTCCACGGAAGCGATAGTACACATAAGCCAGCGTCAATACGATCACGCAGGACGGGAAAATGCAGCCCAAAGTAGCGATCAATGCACCGGGCAGTCCTGCAATCTGAATGCCGACAAAGGTAGCAGAATTGATTGCAATAGGTCCGGGAGTCATCTCAGCGATGGTCATAATATCCGCAAACTGTGTCATGGTCAGCCAGCCGTGCAGATCCACAACCTGCTCCTGAATCAGGGGCATAGCTGCATAACCGCCGCCGATGCTGAACAGACCGATCTGGAAAAAGCTGAAAAACAGCTTAAGTAATGTCATTTATCTCCACTCTCCTTTTCTTTCTTCGCCCGGTACAGCGTATCTGCCGCACCGATCACGCCGCAGGTCAGAATGATGATCATAATGTTCACCTTAAAGAAATAGGTGGCGATAAAGGAACCTGCCAGCACCAATACCGGCAGGATGCGTTTCTGCTTAAAAATTCCCTTTGCCATGGTACAGACCACATCAAAAATAACCGCAGTCACGCCGGCAAGCATACCCACCATTGCCATGTTCACATAGACATTGTCACGAAATGCCTGATAGAACAGAGAAATCACCGAAATGATGATAAAAGGCGGCAGAATGGTTCCCAGAATGGTCAGCAGGGCTCCCGGCATTCCCGCCACACGGTAGCCCACCAAAATAGAGGCATTCACCGCAATGGCTCCGGGAGAAGACTGGGCAATTGCCGTAAGGTCCAGCATCTCCTGCTCATCAATCCAACCCAGATCTTCCACAAACTTTTTTCGCAGAAGCGGAATAATCACAAAGCCGCCGCCGAATGTACAGGCACTGAGCTGAAACGTTGAGAAAAACAGTTTCTTATATTTTTCCATTTTATTCAATTTCCTCACTCCTTCTGACAGTAATCATACCCCTTGCATTTATATAAAGGAAATAATATAATAAAATCAAATTGATAACTAATTTCATATAAGGAGATTTCCTATGACACTCAGACATATGAAGATTTTTCTTTCCCTCTGCGATAACGGCTACAATACCACCAAAGCCGCAGAAGCCGAGCATATGACCCAGCCTGCCATCAGTCTGGCAATTAAAGAACTGGAAGAATACTACGGAGTCCGTCTGTTTGAGAGAATGGGCAGGAAACTGAAGATCACATCTCTGGGACTGCGCTTCGAAGAATATGCCCGCCGTATTTGCGGTCTGTTTGCCGATCTGGAACGGGAAATCCGCAACTGGGATTCCTTCGGTATTCTCCGGGTGGGCAGCAGTATCACCATCGGCTCTCAGTTTCTCCCCGGCTATGTCAAAGATTTTTCCAATACCCACCCCGGCATCCAGATTCGGGTAACTGTCGGCTCCACAGAACGGATTGAACGTGGAATCTGCAATAATGAACTGGATTTTGCTCTTGTGGAAGGTATTCCCCATAACCCGTCTATTATAGCAGAAGAATATATGGATGACAACTTAATCGCCATCTGTCCTGCAAAGGGCAGTTTTGCCCCCAATGAAACTGTGTCCATTGCCCAATTCAGCCGTCAGAACTTTCTTCTCCGGGAACCCGGCAGCGGCACACGGGAAGTCTTTGATCATGCCACTGCTGCCGCAGGATTTTCCGTAACGCCGATTTGGGAAGCCATCAGTACCAACGCTCTGGTAAATGCCGTAATCAATGGACTGGGAATTGCCGTTCTCCCCTATCGCATGGTACAGGATGTAATTGCTGATGGGACAGTGCACGCCATTCATGTCAGCGGCATGGATTTCAGCCGAAAATTTTACATCATCTATCACAAGGATAAATTTCTCACGCAAACCGCCAACGATTTTCTGGCTTTATGCAGGAACGCCCGTTGAGCTTCTGCTGTACTTTTCTGATTTTGGTTGCATAAACAAAGGCGCACGCCCCAGGCATCTGGTGGCGTGCGCCTTATTTGTTTTTATAGGGTCGTTACCGTATTCAGGTCAGTCGGTATCTTCATCGCCCTCATCATCTTCGTCCAGGTCATTGTCATCCAGATCATCGTCTTCATAATCATCTGCATCATCCAAATCATCTGGATCGTCTTTATCCGGATCGTCAGTCGATGCAATATCCTCTGCCGCATCTTCCAGAGCATCTGCTGCATTCTCCAGTTTATCCGACAGAATATCCCGGAATGTCTCATTTTTCATATAGTCGGGATTTGCCTGTGCCGAAGCAAGAAGCGTATCCAGATCCATCTTGGCAAAAGTCTCCCAATACTCTTCATGGTAGGGAGTTTCTTCCTCGGTGTCATCGTCCTCTGCGTAATACGCCTCGTAGAATTCCTCCAGCCAGTCTGCATGTTCCTCTGAGAGCAGCATACCGAGAATATACTTGCCCAGCGACTGGGAAGACGCATCCGCCTGCTGAATATCTTTGCTGGTACCAGCGAGATAAATCAGCTCCTGATTTGCAAACAGAGCACGGATTTCCGCTTCCGATTTCTTATTCTTTTCTCCATCATGGGATGCATATCCCACCAGAATGGGGCCTTTTCCCAATATCTGCGTCAGTTCTGTCCCGGATTGCAGCAAGTCTTTTCCTTTCAGGCTGTCAAGCGTCTCCTGCGGGATGCTTCCATCCGGGGAAACCACACTTAAAATCTGATTATTCCGATCCACCTGCATTTGCATTCCATGCTCCGCATCGAGGGATACCACCGCATAGGCTTTCATGGAAAACTGCGGAATCAACAGCGTCAGCAGCAGCGCCAGAGAAGCAGCGATGGCTGCCAGATGTCGAACTCCCTTATTGGTCATCTTTTTCTTTGGCACCAGAGGCAGCACCCCTGTTCCTTCCGTTTCCTGATAAATATCCTCCGGCAAAATGTATACGCTGTCTCCCACTGCCATTTTCTCTTTGCGGCGAATCCGAAGAATCGCACCGTCAGTGCCCATCGCCAGGGCATAATTTTCCTTGATCTCTAAAATCAATACTTTTTCAGGCATACTCTCACCTCGTGTCCCGTATCCAACCGATCAATCCGGTCAGTTGTTTCACAAACACCAGCATCGTTCCTAAAATGAATGCTTTGCTTGTTTTTACGATTTTTTCCGAAAGCCCGCTGCACTTCGCCACCATGCGAATGGGAAGCTTCCGCTTTCGATAGGTTTCCGCCACGATCTGCTTATCTTCACTGGCCTGCTGCGCCGCATACACTCCACGGCTTCGGGTATCTCGATGCTTGGGCGACTGATCTGCCATGTCTTCCAGCGTCAGCCCGAATTTTGCAAGCTCTGCCTGATACTGCTGGATTTCCTCCCGCAGTGCCAGTGTTTCTTCCCGTCGGTCTGCCAGTTCTCCTCCGGTTTCCTCCAATGCCTCCAGAGACACTATCTGCTCCTGATACCGGTGTTCCTTTTCCAGATAGGTATTCAGGCGGCTGCGGATTACCAGCGCTGCAAAGCTGAGGAAATTCCCCCGTTCGCCGTCAAATCGCTCCACTGCCTCTGCAAATGCACTGAGGGCAATGCTGAAAGCATCATCGTTTTCAATCGAAACATACCGTCCGGTCACGCTGCTGACCGTGCGTATAATGAAAGGCATATGCTGCTGTACCAGCGTTTCCAGTTTTTCTTCTTTATGCGTTTCCTCCATTGGTGTCACCCCGCTTTTCTTATACCCCAGTGTAACAAAGCAGGGCTTCATTGTCAAACTTAACTGCATTTACACCCGAACTCCTTCAGCTTCTGCCAGCAGATTAACGCTGTCAATTCCCTCCATTTCAAACAGTCGGTGGATGAGGCTGTCACTTTCCTCCATGGGAATCTGCACCTCGTATACCATTTCAAAAGAATCTGCCATCACATTTTTTGCCTTCACCTGTGTACGCATACAGCCATGGGTTACAATTCTTCCGACAGCAGTCAGATCTGCGGTGCTGCCCCGAACCACCAGCATCATATCCTTAGGAAGGGCGCTGCGGTTACCGGTGAGGATCATCAGCAGTGCCACCACCAGACTGCCGGTCAGTCCGATGAGAT
>RCNI01000492.1_pt1 | contig 24132 bp, 14 predicted proteins | sample 2041151 | NCBI WGS metagenome assembly RCNI01 (sample SAMN09708214, study PRJNA481090) | feces metagenome | isolation source: feces | place: Antarctica: Albino Rookery | reverse complement strand
TATAAATTTTACTTTCATAGTTTATATAATATATTAATTACAGTATTAATTTAGAAAAAGTAAATTAGATTTCACAATAATTTCTGAAATACCCGTAAGTAGGACTAACATGTTAGAAACAGATACACCAATGATTGAATCTGAAGATTCAAACCTTCAAGTTTCAAATACATCTAACAATGAAGTTACTAAAAAAGAAAAGCATTTTGAATGACTTGGTTTTTTAACTTTAGTAATCGGATTCATTTATTTTATTTGAACTTACATTAATATTGCATTACCACCCCGACAATCATTACCAACCATGGTCTATAATGATGTCACTCCCATCTTTAGTGCAAAGTTAAGTGGTAGCAATGTCTATTATTCACTAACTGCCAACGGAATTGTCTATGTACTTGTGTCAATTTTATTCTTGGCGTTAGCAATTACATACTTTGTGTTGAACCGGGGTTTCTTGGGAAACTTAAAACAACGACTTGTTCACAAACCAACTTATATTGTCACTGTCACCTTTATGAGTATTGTGTGAGCAATGTGATTAATTATGTTTATTATGGGATTCGTTCCTCCTCGGTTAAGTGTTTTCACCCAACCAGAAAACGGAACCATTGAAACCGGAAACTTCACGGCTTTATTTAATTGATATACCAAAGCAAAAATTACGATGAACGCTGGTTATTGAATCGTCACAGTTTTATTTGGATTGAGCTTAATCATGTTCGTCACTTCCATTATCTTCTACTTCAGTTATGCACCAATTAACACTCAAGTAGAACAACAAGCATTACTTCACCAATTAAAACGTGACCAAAAATTAGCTGCTCAAGCTGACCAACCAGTGGCTGAAAAAGCTCCTAAGTTCTCCTTACGTGAATTCTTTGCAAATGCAAAACAAGCACGAAAAGAAGCCAAAGCTGCAAAAGCTCAAGCTGCAACCAATAGCTTACGTGAAAACTTAGAAACCGTCGCTGTCAATAATCCTGATGAAGTCAGTGTCCAACCAGAAATCATTGAAGTCGATCAACATGGTAGTCAAACAAGCGAACCAATTAGTGATAGCTTACCAAAAATTGAAAATGATAAACTCACGGATGGGGTTGATAAGAGTGAACCTCGTCGTCTTGGTAAAGTCATCGCTGATATGAAAGCTAAGAAACAAAATAAAACCAAAACTAAGGGAACCAACATTAACAAGAAAGCAACCGTTGCGGTTCCTGATCAAGAAATCAACGACTTAGTCAAACAATTAATGCCAGATTAAGAAAAGTCCAACCTACTTGAGTCTCTCAAGTAGGTTTTTAATTTGTTCATAAAATTTTTGTCAAAAAATTAATTGTGTGTTAAAATGCTTAAAGTTTTTTTGAGAATATGGTATGATATATTAGTTATTTGTCTAATCAAAAAAACTGCTTTTTTTGATACAAAAGACACATAGATTATAGAAATGAGGTTATATGAGCAATCAAAAACCGGATTTTAAAGAAGTATTATTGTCTCCGAAAGTTACCCGTCGTGATTATTCCAAGATTAACTTTAATTTTGACGGTCCAAACTTATTAGACATTCAAAAAAATTCGTTTGAACAATTTATTAATGTGGAATTAAATAAAGTTGTGTCCTCGATTTTCCCAATCGAATCTCCATTAAAAAAATATACCATTAAATTTGAAGGCATCAGTATTGGTGAACCCCTCCGGACTCCAGAACGTAGTCGGGAAGAAGGTAAAACCTACGAAGCACCATTACACGTTGACTTAGTCTTAGTGAACAACGAAACTGGGGATGTCACCCGTACTAAGAAAACTAAGAGTAGCAAGACTGATGGAATCTTTTTTGGTAACATTCCATTGATGACTGATAAGGGAACCTTTATTGTTAATGGGATTGAAAAGATTGTTATTGCCCAAATTATTCGTTCCCCTGGAATGTATGTTTTAAACAAATCACAAATTAAGCTTAAAAACTCGCGTAAGCGTCAAGTTGAAGGTAACATTTGTGAAATTTTACCTTACAAGGGAACCTTGATGTTAGTCTTAATTCCCGAAGGAAAAGACTATGTTCAAGTTATGGCACGGGACAGCGGTGGAGAAAACGCAGCTGTCTTTATGGCCACCTCGTTATTAAAAGCGTTAGGGTTAACCGAACAAGAAATTTTGAATATTTATGAAAATGATCAATATATCTTAAACACTTTAAATAACGATGAATATAAGATTGATAACTTCATTAATAGTGATGAATTCAAGAGTGGGTTACAAGGCTTAAGAACTGACATTCGAGCAATGGGAGGCTCGATTGAAACCGTCTTAAGTTCTGGGGCTCCAATTGAATTACCATTAAAACACTTAATGTACCAATACATCTTGAATGAAGAAGAACGTAGTATTTTGGTTGAAAAACTTGAAAACCCAGACTTACGGGGAGCAAGTGATCAAGCGAAAGAATTAAACAAGAAGATTGCAGCATTAAATGAAAAGAACAATGTCTTATTAGACAAGATTATTACCGAATCTGCAGCCCGAAAAATTGCTGAAAAATTAGCTTTAAGTGCCAAGACCCTTGATGTTACCCGAGGATTTAATGACAACGAAAAAGTTAGTTACCAAGGATTAGTAACGATTCACTTATTCCACAAACGTTACTATGACATTTCGAATGCCGGTCGTTACAAAATTAACCGTAAATTAAGAATTACCGAACGTTTATACCAACAAACGATTGCTCAAGACTTATATGACAAAAAGGGAAATTTAATTGTTGCTAAAGATACTACTATTGGCAAAACTGAATTAGACCTAATTAAACAAAACATTAAACAAAATACCTTAGACGTTGACTATGATGTCAAAGTCGGCAACCCATTATCCTTTAGTGATGATGAAGTCTTTACCAAAATTGAACGGGTCAAAGTTTACTCCAACAAAGACAATGACCACAAAGACATTGTCGAATTAGTCGGTATCAGTCAAGGATGTGAAAGTAACACCTTAACCTTAGCTGATGTCATTTCAACCATTTCATATGCATTTGATCTTGATGCGAACATTGGTTTCTTTGATGACATTGACCACTTAGGAAACAAACGTTTAAAAGTCATCCATGAATTATTAAGTAACCGTTTATCCGTCGCAATGTTACGGATTGAAAAATATATTCGTGAACGTTTAGCCATGGCGAATGGTCGGGACAATAGTTCCAAAGCAATGAACTATGATCCAGAATCAGGGGAATTGTTAAGTGACATTGATGTGGAAAACGTTGAAAATGATTTTGATCAAAAACCAATTACCATCAAGAACGTTATCAACACCAAGTCCTTCCAAGTCATCTTGAAAGACTTCTTTAACTCTTACCAATTAATTCAATTTATTGACCAACAAAACCCATTAAGTGAATTAACCAATAAGCGAAGGATTTCAGCAATGGGTCCAGGGGGAATTAGTCGGGAAGACCCTAACCTTGACATTCGGGATGTTCACTATAGTCACTATGGTCGGATTTGTCCAATTGAAACCCCTGAAGGGATGAACGTTGGGTTAATTCTTTCCTTAGCATCCTTTGCAAGAATTGATGAAAACGGATTTATCTTAACTCCTTACCGTCGGGTCAAAAACGGTATCGTGACTGATGAAATCGAATGATTAACTGCGTTACAAGATGATGAATATATCATTGCTCAAAGTAGTGAAAACATTGCTCCAGATGGCAAGATTTTAGACGAAAAGATTATTGCACGTTACCGTGGTAGTTCAGACTTATTTGCACCAGATCGGATTGACTTCATGGATGTCTTACCAAAACAAGTTGTCTCAGCTGCGACTAGTTGTGTTCCATTCTTGGAAAACGACGACGCAAACCGGGCATTGATGGGTGCGAACATGCAACGTCAAGCTGTTCCATTAATTCGTCCATACGCACCATGAGTTGCAACTGGTAGTGAAATTAAAATTGCTCACGACTCAGGAATGGCATGTAACTCCTTAAAAGACGGGGTCGTTACAGCTGTTGATGGTAACAAGATTGTCATCGAAAACACTGATGGAACCGAAACCACTTATAACTTAACCAAATACTTAAAATCTAACCAAGATACGAACATTAACCAAAGCCCAATTGTTGATTTAAACCAAACTGTTAAAGCAGGTCAAACCATTGCTGATGGTCCTGCAATGAACAACGGGGAATTAGCTTTAGGACGGAACATCTTAGTCGGGTTCACCACTTGAAACGGTTATAACTATGAAGATGCTGTCATTGTTTCGAACCGTTTAATTCAAAACGATTACTTCACTTCAATTCACATTGATGAATATGAAGTCAAGTGTGTCCAAACTAAGAACGGGGATGAAGAAATTACTCGGGACATGCCAAACGTCGCTGAATCAGCTAAGAAATATCTTGATGAAGATGGTATTATTATGGTCGGGGCTGAAGTTAACGAAGGGGATGTTTTAGTTGGTAAAACCACTCCACGTGGTCAAGTTGCTTTAACTCCAGAAGAAAAATTATTGTACGCAATCTTTAACGAACGAGCAAAACACGTTAAAGATAGTTCCTTAAAAGTTCCACACGGTGGGGAAGGAATTGTTGCTGCTGTTAAACGCTTTAAGAAAACCGATGTGGGAGCTGACTTAGAAGACGAAGTCATTGAAGTCGTCAAAGTCTTTGTGGTTCAAAAACGTAAGATCCAAGTCGGGGATAAAATGTCAGGACGTCACGGTAACAAAGGGGTTATTAGTAACGTCGTTCCAATGGCTGATATGCCATTCATGGATGACGGTACTCCAATCGACATCTTATTAAACCCATTAGGGGTTCCAAGTCGGATGAATATTGGACAAATCTTGGAAATCCACTTAGGATTAGCTGCTCGTCAATTAGGACAAAAAGAATTATTACGTCGGGTCTTTAACCAAGAAAGTGTCGACCAAATTTCGAACTTCTTTGGAATTCGAAAATCGATTGTTAAAGACTTAGTTGCAAAGGTCGCTGGATTAATTAAAGAATACCAAGTCACCAGTGAGGCTGAATTAAGTAAGATTCCAATGAACGAATTATTATTCGTCTTAAACGGATTAGGATTACGTCTTGATGACATCGGGGTTAAAGTTAAAACTCCAGTCTTTGATGGAGCAACCAACCAAGATATCTATAACATGATGGATGCTGCTGGTCTTGATACGATTAAGAACAAAGGTAAATACTATGTTCGGGATGGTAAGACTGGGGAATACTTCGATGGTCCAATTTCGATTGGGGTCATGTATATGTTAAAACTTGACCACATGGTCGATGACAAGATTCACGCTCGTTCCGTTGGTCCTTACAGTAAGATTACCCAACAACCATTAGGTGGTAAGAGTCAAAACGGGGGTCAAAGATTTGGGGAAATGGAAGTTTGAGCATTGGAAGCTTATGGGGCTGCTCACAACTTACGAGAAATCTTAACCATTAAATCAGATGACGTCCGGGGCCGAAACCAAACCTATAACGCAATCGTTAAAGGCAATAAGATTCCAATTGGAGGTATGCCAGAATCCTTCAAGTTGTTAACCAAACAATTACAAGGGTTAGGTTTATACATGGATATTATTGACAACAACGGAGATATTGAAGACATTAACAAATATATCGGTCATGAATATGATGCCTTAAATGAAACTGTCGTCGTGGAAGAAGTCGGTAAAGATGGTAGTGAATATGCAACCTTAATCGAACAAGACGATTACGATGAAGACGATGACAACGATAATTTCGAAAGCTAATCAGGAGGATTGTTATGGAATCAAAGAAAAAGAATGATGATTTCAAGATTAAAGCCTTAAAAATTGGGCTTGCTAGTCCTGAAAGAATCCGCGAATGATCACATGGTGAAGTTACTAAAGCGGAAACTTTAAACTATAAAACTTTAAAACCAGAAGAAGATGGTTTGTTTGACCAAGCAATCTTTGGACCGATTAAAGACTACGAATGTGCGTGTGGAAAGTTCAAGAAACAAAAATTCAAAGGGAAGACCTGTGATGTTTGTCACGTTGATAGTACCGAAAGTATTGTCCGTCGTGAACGAATGGGTCACATTGAATTAGCTGCTCCAGTGGCTCATATTTGAATGACCAAGGAACTTCCTAACCCATCCAAAATTTCGTTATTATTAGACATTCCTTATAAAGAAATTGAACACGTTGTTTACTTTGTCAACTACATTGTCTTAGATGAAGGAAAGTACCGTTATAACGGGGAAGTCTTATTCAAGAAAAAAGAAGTTGTCAACTTATCTGATAAAAAACTTTCGATTAAAACCCGGACTAAATTACGTCGGATTTTACAAGATATTGCTGAAGAAGTCCGCAAGAATGAAGGAATTGAATCCCTTGACTATAAACGTGCTAAAGTCTATGACATCCGTTTAAAAGAACAAGACCTTCCTTTCTCGATTCAAGAAGTCTTAAAGTTAATTACCAAGTATACGGGCATTAAATTTGGAATCGGGGCTGAAGCAATTCAAATCTTATTAAAAGAAATTAACTTAGACAAAGAATTACATAGTATTCGAACTCAATTAAAAGAATTCGGAAACGTCACTGACCCACGGGCAAAGAAATTATTACGTCGTTTAGCAGCCGTCAAGGACTTTAAAGATTCAGGCAACAAACCGGAATGAATGGTCATGAACGTTATTCCTGTCACTCCACCTGACACCCGTCCAATTATTCAATTAGACGGTGGTCGGTTCACTACGAGTGATATTAACAGTTTCTACCACAAGATTATTATTCGCAACAACCGTTTACGTAAGATGCAAGCTGAAGGGGCTCCTGACATCTTAATTAACAACGAACGTCGTCAATTACAAGAAGCAGTTGATGCTTTATTCGATAACTCCAGTAAAAAGAAACCATTATTAGGTCGTGATAAACGTCCATTAAAATCCTTATCCAACCACTTAAAGGGAAAACAAGGATTATTCCGTCAAAACTTATTAGGAAAACGGGTTGACTATTCAGGACGTTCGGTTATTGTTATTGGTCCAGAATTAAAGATGTACCAAGTCGGAATTCCAGCTGAAATGATCTTGAAGTTATTCAAGCCATTTATCGTTCGTGAATTAATCCGTAAGACTGATGAAAATGGATTTGATATTGACCCAATCGCAAGTAACATCAGAATCGCTGAAAAGATGATTTTGGAACAAAACGACTTAGTTTGACCAATTGTTTCCAAAGTCATTAAAACCCGTCCCGTCATTTTAAACCGGGCACCTACCTTACACCGGTTAGGAATTCAAGCTTTCGAACCAGTCATGGTTGAAGGGAAAGCAATTAAGTTACACCCATTATCATGTACGGCGTTCAACGCTGACTTCGATGGGGACCAAATGGCCGTCCACATTCCATTAAGTGATGAAGCAGTGGCTGAAGCACGGGCAATCATGTTAGGTTCCTGAAACATTTTAGGACCTAAAGATGGTAAATCGATTGTTACCCCAACCCAAGACATGGTCTTAGGTAACTACTACTTATCCAAAGAAGTTAAAGGTGGTAAGGGAGAAGGTTCCATCTTCTATTCCTTTGACGAAGCGATTCGTGCTCTTGATGCTCACGCTGTCGATATTCATGCGTTAGTCGGAATTAGTACCAATAGTTATCCTGACAAAGGGTTACCAGCAAATCGAATTTTAATTACCACCGTCGGAAAGATGATCTTTAACTCGATCTTACCAAAGAGCTTCCCATACATTAATAGTGCGAAGAAGTTTGATGGGGTCGATGAATTTGATATTGTTCAACATGGTCAAGACCCACACGTCACCATTGCAAACTGACAAATTCGTACCCCATTCACCAAGAAGACCTTAGGGGGAATTACCGAAAAGATTTATAACGACTACAGTATTGAAGTCGTTCCAGAAGTCCTTGATAAGATGAAAGCATTAGGGTTCAAGTATTCAATGATTTCAGCAACTTCCATTTCGATTTTCGATGTTCCAATGTACGAACAAAAATATGAATACATTAAAGAAGCTGAAAAGACCGTTGCTGATTTACGTCACTTCTTTAACCGAGGTTTAATTACCGATGACGAACGTTACCAACAAGTTATTCGGGTTTGATCAGAAGTTAAAGATAAAGTTACCAAGGATATTGCGAACTTAGTTGAATCTCCAGAATATAAAAATAACTCCATCGTTGTCATGGCTGACTCTGGAGCACGGGGAAACATTTCCAACTTTACCCAATTATCAGGAATGCGGGGATTGATGAGTCGTTCCTATAACTATGACCAAAAGCAAAAATCTTCCGTTATTCGGGACACCATTGAAGTTCCAATTATCCACTCCTTCGTGGAAGGATTAACTGTTAGTGAATACTTCAACTCTTCTTATGGGGCACGGAAAGGGACAACCGATACCGCAATGAAAACTTCGAAATCTGGTTACATGACTCGGAAATTAGTCGATGCCACCCAAGAAGTGATTATTAACGAAGAAGATTGTCACACCAACCAAGGGTTATTAGTCAAAGAAATTATTAACCCCGATGATAACAAAGTCATTGAAGTTTTAGGCGACCGTTTATTAGGTCGTTACTGCTTATATGACGTGGTTAACCCAAAGACCAAAAAAGTCATTTGTCCAGCTTCAACCTTAATGACTAAAGACATTGTTAAAGCAATTGAAGATGCTGGTATTACCGAACTTTATATCCGTTCTCCATTACATTGTTGAGGAGAACACGGTATTTGTCAAAAGTGTTTCGGATTAGACCTTTCAACTAAAAAAGAAGTTCGCATGGGAACCTCAGTAGGTATTATCGCTGCTCAATCAATTGGGGAACCTGGTACCCAATTAAACATGCGTACCTTCCATACTGGTGGGGTTGCTGGTGGTTCGAACATCGCCCAAGGGTTTGAACGGATTAAACAATTGTTTGACTGCATTCCTCCAAAACCATGAGAAAAAGCGATTATTAGTCAAATTGATGGAGAGGTCACTGACATTGAAAACGAACAAGACGACTTCATTGTCACTGTCACTGGTAAAAAAGACGTCTTACAATATCGGATTCCAAGTGAATTAAAATTGGAAGTCAGTGTTAATGATGCAGTTAAGATTGGGGACCGTTTATCTTGTGGATCAGTAGACATGGCTGAATTAATTAAAGTCTCAGGCATCGAAGATGTCCGTCAATACTTAATTAACGAAGTTCAAAAAGTTTACCGTTCCCAAGGGATTGAAATTAACGACAAGTATATTGAAGTGATCGTCCGTCAATTAACTAATAAATTGAAAATCGTTTCTCCAGGAGACTCGGACTACTTTATTGGTGAAACCGTTGATGTCAATATCTTTAGACGTAAAGTCAAAGAATATTTATTGGCTGGGAAAGTTCCACCAGTCGCAGTTTCCCAAATCTATGGGGTTGACGAAGCTCCTGCAAAATCAGGTTCGTTCTTATCAGCAGCTTCGTTCCAAGATACTAAGAAAACCTTATCAGATGCTGCAGCTAAAGCTCAAGTCGACTACTTATTCGGTTTAAAAGAAAACGTCATCTTAGGAAACTTAATCCCATCAGGAACAGGGTTAAGACCAAATGACGATGTCAAAGAAGACGGGGAAAAGATGTACAAATTGGAATATTAATTCCCTCAAAATTAAAATAGGTTCTATGGAATCTATTTTTTTATTTTATATTTGCGAGATAATATAAATGGTTGATATTTTGTAAATCGACCATTTTGAAAAATATGTTTAATTTATACGATCTATACGATAGTCCCTCCTTATATGATGGTGATGGTTCCACCACCAATGTTGCGGAACGCAACCTCACTGGAATCTACATCATAGTCGGAGTTTTAGCAGCGATTATTGTCATCTTATTAATTTGACTCATTGTGTTAAAAGTGAAACGCATTAAGTACAATAAGAGCCATGCCAACGAAGTAAATAAACTAAATAACTTGGATTATGCTCAAATAGCACAACTCAAGAAAATGGTAGCTGATAACGATAAGAAAGCTACCCAACTAGATAATCTCATTAAAGACTACATGTTTAAACTCGAAACAATCGGGTCAATCGACCACGAACAAGCTCGAGAATTGTATCTCAACGAACTCTACTTACAAAACAAAAAGAGTTTAATCGAAAAATATAATGAGCTTGAAAAAGATCTCAAAGAAACTTATCAAGCGAAAGCCAACAATATTTTAGTCTCCATCCTCGAACGCAATGCCGAAGAAATCGTCATTGACCGGTCAGCATCCTATTTACGTGTGGATGATGAAATGAAAGCTCGGATCATCGGAAAAGAAGGACGGAACAAAAAAGCGTTTGAACAATTCACAGGAGTGGATTTAATCATCGAAAAAGATAACCCATTTGTCACCTTATCCTCGACGAACTTAGCTCGAAGAGAAATGGCCCGGTTATCCTTGATTAAAATTATGGAATCCCGAAGTGTCGAACCATGTCGGATTGAATCGGTTTGTAACCAAATCAAACAAGAATTTGAAACCGAACTTTATAGTATCGGGAAAAATGCGATTGAAGAAAAACTGGGAGTTTATGACCTCAACGATAGCATCTATATCTACGTCGGGTTATTAAAATACCGTACCAGTTATGGTCAAAACATTTTACAACATAGCTTGGAATGTGCAAACTTTGCTTACCACATTGCTCAAGAGCTTGATGTTGATGGAAATAAAGCGAAATTAGCAGCCTTTTTCCACGATCTAGGGAAATGTATGGACCTTGACATGAACATGGACCACGTTCAAGCCGGAATGGAAATTGGACGTCGTTGTGATTTACCAGAATATGTCATTCATGCGATTGAAACCCACCACAGTAGTAATCCTCCTTATGATATTTATGGAGCCATTACCAAGATTGCTGATACGATGAGTTCATCCCGTCCAGGTGCGAGAATTGAATCCTATGAAGAATTCATCCAACGGGTTAACCAAATTGAACGGGTCTGTAAAGAGTTTCCTGAAGTCAACCATGCGTATGCAATTAAGTCAGGTCGTCATGTTCGGGTCATTGTCAAACCACTTGCAATTAAAGACCATGAAATGTCCTTCTTAGCAACCAAGATGAAACAACGGTTTGAAAAAGATGACTTGTTACGCAAATTCAAGATTGAAATTACACTAATCAAAGAAAACAAGTTCTCGTTTACCACCGACATTCATGTTTAAAGCAAAAGACATTAACCATTTGAAGATGGCTAATGTCTTTTTACGTCTCAGTCAGTTTGGGTTATTTAATGAGCTTTTCAAGGGTGTTTTTGAGCTCTCAGATAACTCCGTTATCATTGTTGGAGAACTTAGTAATGTGACGACTAGATAACTTTGCAGCCATGGTCGCATTTTTCATGGCAAATCCGTAGGTTGCATTGTTGAGCATGTTCATATCATTGTCCCCGTCTCCGAACGCAATAATCCGTTCACGAGGGATGCCATAGTAACTTGCTAAATAGCCCATCGCTAAGGCTTTATCAGCAAACGCACTATTGATTTCGATAATATAACCCATGCTTTCCATTGATCACTTTCGAATGACTAAGGTTGGAGCAATTCCCTTGACATAGTAGACAATTTCGTCAAAGACCCCAATATCATTGACTGTTAATAAGATACTGTTAACATCATGGGTGAGTTGGGAGAATTGTTTGTCTAAAACAGCCACTCCCCGTTCAATATCAATATGGAAGACATCCCGAATGCATTCGCGAACAATCGGATTGGTTTCGTCTTTAATCATATAACCCGTATTGTCACTTTCAACTAACGCATTGGTAATATGACTACAGACAATGGGGTGGGATAAGATTTGTTTAGCAATGTTACTTGAGAAAGCTAAGTTGACAGGAATGTAGTTCGGGTCGGTGGGATTACAGAAACTACTTCCGTTATTGTTGGCCATGACGGTCTTAATGCCTAATTCTTTATAGACTCGCATTGCACCCCGTAATGGTCTTCCAGTTGCAATACAAAACAAGTGTCCTTCTTGGGTTAAGTGTTGGACATAAGCAACGGTTTCAGGAGTTAATTGTCCGTCTTTATTTAAAAGGGTACCATCCAAGTCACTTAAGATTAAATATTGATTACTTTTCATAATTAGCTAGTCCTAGTGCACGATTAATTTCTTGAATATGTTGGGTTGCAATTTGGTTGGCTTCTTGTGCTCCTCTAGTGGTGATTGCTTGAATTTCTTGGTCACTATATTGGTTGAACCGACTTTGAATCCCAAGGATTAATTGGACCACGACATCTGCGACATCTTGTTTAAATTCGCCATAGTTAGCAACATGAGCATATTTGGTTTCAATGTCAGGAACACTCATGCCCGTAATCGCAGCATAAATACTAATGAGGTTTGCAATTCCTGGTTGGTTGTCAAGGTCATATTTCACTTGGTTCAAACAGTCGGTTTTGGAACTCTTAATTTTAGCACGAATGTCAGCTTCACTATCAGTTAAGAAAATGGTTCCTTTGGGACTGGCTGCAGATTTGGACATTTTGACCTCAGGGTTTTGTAAGTCCATAACCCGAGCTCCTAGTTTCGGAGTAATAATATCAGGAACAACAAAGAGATGTGGATCATATTTATTATTTAAACGAATCGCAAGGTTGCGGGTTAATTCCATATGTTGCTTTTGGTCAGCTCCGACGGGAACGACATTCGGATTATAAAGCAGAATGTCAGCCGCCATTAAAGCAGGATAAGTTAACAGTCCTGTCGGAATCTTAACAGTTCCGTTCGCAACCTTGCCTGCTTTGGCCGACTTGTCTTTATATTGGGTCATTCGTTCGAGTTCTCCAATGGTGGTATGACATAACATTAAGTGTCCTAAGTAAGGGACAGCAGGAATATCACTTTGATAAAACAAATGACACTTGGTGGGATTAAGGCCAGCTGCTAAATAAGTTTTGATAATGTTTTGCTTGTAAGCAAACATATGTTGATAATCATAGTCTCCAGTTGTAATTGCATGTAAATCAGCAACAAAGATATACATGTCATATTCATCTTGGAGTTCGACAAATTGTTTGATGGAACCTAAGTAATTCCCCAAGGTGAGGTTATTACTTGGTTGAATACCACTAACTAATCTTTGCATCTCTTTTTCCTTTGAATAGTATATATTCTTTATATTATCGTAAAATAAATAAAAAAGTTAAGTCTTTTTTGTTAAAAAGAAAAGAGATTAAAAGAAATCAAGCAAAAGTTTGATTTGGAGTCATTATGGATTTGAACTACACCATTGCCTATTTTCCTAATCCAACCACGAATAGTATGAAGCAAAAACTCGAAGTCATGTTAGCTCAACACGGGTTTGTCAAGAACGAAACTGACTTTGAGTATGTGTTTATTATTGGTGGGGATGGAACCTTTTTAAAGTATGGAGCCCAGTACTTAAACCAACCTGTCAAAATCATCATGATTAATAGTGGTAACATTGGTTTCTTTAGTTCATGTCACCTGGATGAATTAGAAGATATTTTAGTTAACCACAAGGGAAGTTACCAACCCCTACACTATCTGGATGTGAAAGTCCATCAGCACCACTATGTTTGTGTTAATGAAGTGACCGCGTTTGCATTTAATACCGATCCGATTACCGTCTCTTTGGATGCTCAATCCCACTACACCTTTAACGGGTCAGGATTTGTGGTCTCCACCCCCTTGGGTTCATCAGGGTCAAATAAGTCCAACCGTGGTCCTCTAGTTGATCCTTCTCTGAACTGCTATATCTTGTCCGAACTCTTATCAGTCAATAATAATCGGTTCCGTTCCTTGGATGCCCCGTTAGTGATTAATGGTACCAAGCGTCTGACCATTAGTTTTGACAAGCAGAAACACATCCAGGTTGTGGTGGATAACCAACCAATCGAAAGTGATGTTGATAAAATTATAATTAAGATGAAGCAAAGCAAAGCTCGGTTATTAGTTGATAAACCGATTATGTTTGCAAAATGAAATGAAAGTTTCCTGTGAAAGAACTAGACCATGAAAACCAAAACCAAAACCAAAACCATCCTATTATCTATTTTTACCTTAGGGATTTATAAGATTGTTGTTGATGTTAAAGCTAAAAAGCAACTTAAACATACCAACGAAGAACTTAAAGTTTCCACCAAACAAGCCAAGAATATTGACCAAGTCATTAGTCATTTAGGAGGAGCTGATAACATTGTTACAATTGATAACTCTATCTATGGATTAAAGCTCAATTTAAACGATATTAAACTCATTGATAAAGAAGCTTTAAAACAAGATTTACAAGTAGTAGGTGTCTTAATTAGTGGTAACAAACTCACTTTAAATATTGGTGATAATGCTCCAACTGTTGCCCAACAATTAAAAGATAGTTTAGGGAAATAAACCCAAGCTTGATGATATGAAAAATAATTCTTTCTCATTAACGAGAGAGAATTATTTTTAAAGTCTAGATAAGTAACTTAATGACCCCTTCAAGTGCAATTCATCAGGATTCATTATTTGCATTCTTAATTAGCAACGGAATGAGTTTATCAATGATAGCTGCAATTTCAGGTTTACTCATAATTGGAGCAACACTATATAGTGGAGTTCCATAACCTAAGCAGGAGTTTAAGAAGACAACTGCAGCACTTAAAATCTTAGCTGAGTTTTCTTCAAAGGCCATTCCACTTGGGTTAGATAAAACCGTATAAAGAGCATTCATTAATTGAGGTGCACTTTCACTGATTGGAGTGACTGGTTGGAGTGCTTGATACTTATTATTGTTAGTAATTTCAACTGGGGTTTTTGGTTCTTGACTACCATAATTAATGACAATTTTTTCACGTCGAGGTTTACTTGTATCAATATTAAGAGCAGCTGGAATTTCAAAAGTAATTGTTTGTGATCATTTTTTTCGCTTGTTCGTTGGTTTCGAAATTGATTGAATGACAATGAAATTATTAACATTCTTGTTACCAACTAAGGCCACAAATGGTTGGTAGTTTTGAACATTTTCTTCAGGATTACCTCAAATGTTTGTATTGAGAGCACTTAATGGGAGTTTATCATCAGGATTTGCTGGAATACTATCAGGACTTTCTTGATCATTATATGGTTTGATAAAATGAGTGTCATTTTGAATTGTCAATTGTTTTAAAGCACCCACTTGCTTGTCTAATTCGGTAACGACTGGTGAGTTTAAATATTTATCTAAGAATTGAGCAAATGCAGTTCCAAAACTAGTTAATTGAACTTTGGTTGGATCAGTTGGATCTTTTTCCATAAAGTTCGAACTCAACATATTAGCCACAATGTTTCTAGTGAAGGCAGTTAAGGTTGAATCTGCATATAAAGGAGTAATAGTAATCTTATCTATTTGACTATCATCAGCTGATGGGACAAGGTCTAGTTTTAAACCTTTGATCTTAGTCTTATTTCCATTACCATCAATAGCTATTAATGGAATCAAAGAAGTCATGACATAAGTATTTTGGTTAGTACTTTGATTAACTATAATTTTAGAAGCTTTTAAGTTGGTCATGACACTTGCACCAAAAATCTTTTGTGTGTTTAAGTAATTCATGATTGCTTGAGGAGCAAGATTGTCTTTTGACAAACCAACTTTATTAAACACAGTTTTCTTGACATTGACATAATTGAATGGGTCAATTTCATTTGGATTTTGAGTGAGTTTGCTTGGAGTTGTTTGACCTAAGTCAATATTTCCAAAGATTCCGAAGTTAGGTAATAAGAAATTGAAAGCAAAATAGAATAATGGTCCTGGTTGACTTTTATCTATGGTTAATAAATCAAACACAAAGTCAACTAATGGTTTGAAATTAGAAGGTATCGAACTTCCAAATAAATCATATATTGATTTAATAGAACCAATCAAATTATTTATGTTTAGAAAATCAAGAATGTTTCCAATATGTGAGTCTTGATAATTAATCTTTGCACTAATACCACTTAATTCATATTTATTTCCTTGAATGGAATAAGACGGATTCACACCATACAAATTGTATACAATAGGTGTTGTCTCATTTAAAACAATACAATACTTTCCCTTTAGGATGTTATTTTCCTTAATCGGAAGCAAAGGTTTTATAATGGGAGCAAGTTTTCCAGTAAACTTATCAATTAGTTCATTCAAAATACCCACTAAACTACTAACATCAAAATAGACTGGGTTTAGAAATGATAAAGTCACTTGTTGTTTGGATTTGTCAAAAGTAATATGAAGTGATTCTTTAACATAATTAAAGTCCGCTGGTTGACCTTTATCATTAAGAGGATTACTAATCGCAGTCAATAATTTACTAACAATCGGTCCCACAATCTTAATCACAGTCCCAACCGTTTTTAAGGTTGGATTGCCAGTTCCAGCCAGATTGGTTCCCAGTTTATCTCAGAAACCTGGGGCTGGAGTTGGGGCAGGTGTAGGAGGTGTTTGGTCTGCTGGAGGATTAGTTGGTTTGTCTGGTTTTGGTTTAAGACCTGGGATTTTCGCTCAGGTTGCACCACCAGAGGAACCACCCGAACCACTACTTGGTTGAGTTCCATTTAATTGGCCGATAGTGACATCTAAGAATCCATTGTAATTATCAGGATTTCCCGTAAAGGTTTCAAAGACGGCTCCGATAATCTTGCCAATGTCAGGGTTGACAATGGTTAAGACTTGACTAATTAAGTTACCGTTATTTGAGACAAATCCTAGCAGCGAGGTTTGGGATTTCGCATCAGCTGCTGTGGCAGCGAGGTTCCGAATTAAGGTACAAATTAAATCAGCTCCTGCTGGTGGAATATATGCTCCGTTGGTAATTAACCCTTGGATGGTTGGAACAATACTACCTAACCCTGCAATAATGTTTTTGACTCCAGCGACATCAATCGGTTGCCCAGTTTCCATGTTATAGAAGTTACTAATGATTAATGGAATAAAGGTATCTAACGGACTAACTTTATTGTTGGTATAACCTGGTTTTCATTGGTCGCTATTTGTAATTGGGAAATTCGTAACTCCATCAGGAATCATATTCATAATCGGAGTTAAGGAACAAATGATAGCCATTAAGTCATTGATATGATCATGAGCAAATTGTCAAATCGTATATGGTTGATTTAAATCAGGTTTTCCATTTGCATCTTTTTGATAACAAGTAAACAGACCTTCAATAATATTACCTAAGAAAGTTAAAACCGGTTGGGTATTAGGTTTATATTTTGGATGCTTCAGATCACCAGTAAAGGTTCCTAAGATATCCACGGTGTCCCCATCATTTAAAGTGACATAGTAATGAGGGACATAATTGATCATTTGATTCAATTGTGGGAATAGATTATTTAAGGTACTAAAGATGGCTGGTAATTGCAAGCTTGGGGATAAGGCTTGAACAATATCAATGATATGGGTAATTAAACTTCCTGAAGTGGTCAATCCATTAGCTAAGGCTTTAACTAAATTGACAACTAAAGTTTTAATTGCAGGAGCAGAAATATCTAAGGCTTGAAGGACCGTATTGCTATTGGTTTGGAAAGTCTTAGTGAGAATTTGAATTTGAGCTAAATTGTCAATTGCATCCGTGTAGTTATTTTGAAAGATGGATTGTAATGTTTCACCAATCTTTTGGTTTAATTTATCTGGATCAATTGGGTTGATTTGTTGAACATTCGTAACAGTCGATTTCGTGACTTCTTTGACATTTTCAACTTGAGTTCCAATCGCACTCATCGTTGGGAAGCACAAGCTATTGTCTTTTCAAACCAGTTTACTAAAGCTGGATTTGTTTTGAATACCAGTTGCATTCTTATCAAAGACTCCCACTTGACAAGTGGATGCATTAGTACCATTTGGTTGTTTAATTTTAATTCCAAACTTGTATTGGTTATTATCTTGATAAACATAAGGTAAGAATTGAGCCCCATTTAAGTTTAAATACAAGTTAAAGGCTTTATTGACTGGAACTTTATAAGTCTTGCCAAATAAACTTAAGGATTGGGTCGTGGTGGTATTATTGACAATCTTTAAGTAGAAATTACCGGTGATGTTCCGAGTTGGGTTAGCCATGATATCCCGGTTCATGACGATGTTGTTTTCAAAGTAGATATTGCTTGGAGAAGCAAACATTAATCATTGGTTGGCAATTTGGGTACCGAGTTTTAATCCTAAGGCATTAAACTCATTGTTAATGAATTGATTTCATAACTTGCCTTCAAAGCTAGCATCCGAAGCTTTGTCTGAGAAATCAAACCCATTAAAGATGGTAACTAAACCGGCAAAGTTGCGACTAATTAAGGATGGGTTATTAGTATCAATGGCTTCTTCAATCGAGCGATTTAAGTTTGCTAAACTGATGTAGTGGTTGAAGTTATTGTAGTCCAGGATACTATTAACATCACTCATGATTTGGTTATAAATTTGATAGGTCTTTGGATCTTGACATAACTTGATTAATTGGTTCATAAAGTTATGGACAGATTCAGGAACTAAATTTGGTAATGGTTTTGCTTTCAAGGCATCAAATTCTTGAGCGACATTCTTCATGGTTTGTTGTTGAGCTTTGGATGGAGTTGCATGTCCAAGCGCTTGCATTAACTTACTCAAGTTGGTTTCAATACTATTAAAGATTTGTTGGTCATTACCGACCATATTATTGGTTGCATCAGCCGTGACACTCGTAAATAAGTTTAAGATTGGAATCAATTTTAAACTATTGTTTTTGGTTCAGTAACTGATGTTATTTGCATTCGTATTTAAGACTAAGGATTGTTCGCCAATATTTGGGTTAACGGCTGATAAACGGGAAACGGTGTTGCTGGAAATTCCCACTTGACAGACAAAGGTTGCAGTTTGATAATTGAAGGTTTCATTAGCATCATAACCATATAAATCAAAGACTGCTTGTTGGTTAATACCATCATAATAACCGTGGGTTAATCATGGACTTAAACGACCGTTACTAATGTTGATATTGATTCCTAATTGTTGGTATAAATTGTTTAAATATTGTTGGGATAATTGGGTGCTATTAAATGCTAATAAGTTTGCTCATTGGTTTGCTTTAACATTGTCAACACTTGCTTGGTTATCACCCCCGTAATAAGGATCGCCTTTCGCACGAGGACAATAGAAAGCATAGTGCTTTCCAAGCAATTGTGCTTTAATGACTAAGAATTGGTTATCGTTTGAATATTCCATATTGGCAATGAAATTATTCTTCGGATTATATTCATCAGCAACTTTGATTTTGCTATTATACAAAGCGTTCGCAAGGACTCTTAAGATATAGACATTACAGTTAGCATAGTTGGATTCAGCTTTAGGAGCATCGAGTTCATCTTTAAAATTCGGACCCTTATTAATGATGCTCATTAATTGGGTTCGTTGTTCATTGTTAGTATTGTCTAAGAGACTCGGGAAGGTTGGTAATTCATAAACTTGGTATTTGTCACTAGCACTACATGAAACTAATGGAATCGCAATTCCCGTTAATAACAAGAGGGCTGCACTTGTACCAATGAAAAGTGGTTTTAATGTTTTATTCTTTTTCATAACGATCCTTTTTTAACTGCAACACGTGGTTGTCGATTGCGTTTTTCAGTTCATCTCATAATTGATGACTGGGACAATATTTAACAATTTTACCTTTCACAAATAAGATACCTTGGTCTTTGGAACCTGCGATTCCAATGTCAGCATTCATCCCTTCTCCGATTCCATTCACGACACACCCAAGAATCGAAATGGTTAACGGAACTTGGAGATGCTTAGTATATTGAATTGTTTTTTTGACCAAAGGTTCCATCTCAAAATCAAGTCGTCCACAAGTAGGACACGAAATCACATTGACATGGTCATGATTTAAATTGACTGCTGATAATAACTTTTGAGCAACGGGGATTTCTTGTTTGGGATCCCCAGTAATGGAAATCCGGATGGTATCTCCAATTCCAGCTAACAACAAGGGAGCAAGTCCGACCGAAGATTTAATGGAAGCATCGACGACCGTCCCAGCTTCAGTAACTCCTAAATGGATTGGATATTTAAACTTTGCTGCGAGCATTTGGTTAGCTGTCAGAGTGACTAAAGGGTCAGTGGACTTCACACTCATGACAATGTTATAGAAGTGGTGGTTTTCAAAGAAATGGACAAACTCTTGCATGGCTTCAAATAAAGCAACCGCTCCATGACCATATTGGTCAATGATGTGTTTGGGAAGAGAACCTGAATTAATTCCAATCCGAATGTTCGTGTGGTACAACTTCGCTGCTTCTAGGATTTGAACAACTTCATGTTCCCGAAACAAGTTGCCTGGGTTAATCCGGATTCCAGCACACCCAGCTTCAATGGCTGCAATTGCAAACAAATAGTTAAAGTGGATATCAGCAACCACGGGAAGGGGAGATAATTGGACCAGATCTTTTAGAGCATGAGCATCTTGTTGGTCGAAGACTGCGACCCGAATTAATTCACACCCAAGTTTCTGTAAACTTTTAATTTGCTTAATTGTTGCTTGGATATCATGGGTTTTGGTCGTGGTCATTGATTGAATGACAACCCGATTTTGCTTCCCGATTTGCACATTCCCAAACTGTAAGGGTTTGGTTTTTAACCGGGTATATTTAGGGGGTTTAAATCAAGTTTGGGTCATAAAAAATCCTTGTCATGCAGTTGGTCAACAATTTCGTTTTAAATAATGTAATTATTTAATAACATTTTAACGTCGAATCAAGGTTTTCAACCAAAACCTCAAAAAATTGCATAATAGTTATCTAAAAATCCGACATTTTATTAAAAAATATCGGAATCATAACACAATAAAAAACAATTTGACTTTAAACATTAGTTAAAATCGAACATATTCATATAATATAATAGTTTATTATAAATTCGAAATATATTATAGAAATGGCATAACATTATGGCACAAATTAAACATGGAATTCGTCTTCAATGTAGTAATTGTAACCAAATCAATTACTTAACTAAGAAGAACGCAAAAAACGTAACAGAAAAATTAGAATTAAATAAATATTGTAATAATTGTCACTCAACTCAAGTTCATAAAGAAATCAAAGCAAAGAAATAATTGCATTCATGAACGCTAAGTTAGAAAAAATTGTTAATCGTATTCATGAACTAAAAGTTGACGGAGCCTTAGTCTTAAGTGATGTAAACCGTCTTTGATTGACGGGATTTGCAAGTACAGCAGGGTACACCTTTATTAATAAAGATGGTCGTGCTGTTTTATTAATTGATGGTCGTTATTTTGAAAAAGCCAAAGCAGTTGCACAAAACGTTGAAGTCATGTGATTTGGAGATCCAAGTTCACAATTAACTCCAGCAGAACAAATTAAGGATGTCTTAAAGCAATTAAACATCAAAACCTTAGGAATGGAAAAAGAATATGCAACCATGGCCAATATGGAAATGTTTGCAAACTTTGTCGGTAAAGATAACATCGTCGCAATGGAAACAGTTTCGTGACGAGCAGTGAAAGATGAAACAGAATTAAATGCACTCCGCAAAGCAGCATTAATTGCAGCTGAAACTGAAAACTGAATTCACGACCAAGTCCAACCAGGGATGACTGAAATTGAAATTGCAAATATGATTTCGATTCACATGTTAGAATTAGGAGCTTCTAAAAATTCCTTTGACCCAATCGTGGCTGCTGGGGAAAATGGTGCTAACCCTCACCACCACCCATCAACCAAAGTCGTTCAAAACGGGGAAATGATTACAGTCGATATTGGTTGTATCGTCGATGGTTTCTGTAGTGATATTACCCGTAGTTTCGTCTTAGGTGGCAAAACTGACAATCACGAAATCTTAAAGATTTATGACATTGTTAAAAAAGCTCAATTAGCAGGAATTGCTTTATGTAATGGTCAACATACGGGAGCTGAAGTCGATAAGATTTGTCGTGACATTATTGGCGAAGCTGGTTATGGTCAATACTTCGTCCATGGAACTGGACATGGAGTCGGAATTGAAGTCCATGAACTTCCTAATACCAATAAATCCAACCACGATTTACTTCCAATTGATAGTGTCGTCACTGTCGAACCAGGAATCTATGTTCCTGGAGTTGGAGGAGTGAGAATTGAAGATACCGTGATTGTGAAACCAACCGGAGCTGAAATTATCACAGGCTTAGCAAAAAAATAAGAAACATCTGCCCAAAAAACAGATGTTTTTTGATACACTTATATTAAAGGACGCGTTATGATATCACTCAAATTAAAAATTATTGCTAGTTCACTTGATTCCACAATGTCCACCAACTTAACTGACATTGCAAACGACTATGAATCAGTGGTTAAGATTATTGCTAACAATAAAGAAGCTGATGCAAAATCTTTAATCAATGTCATGGCTTTAGCAATTACCAATGGGACCATTATTGATGTGGTCGCAATTGGGGTAGATGCAATTCAAGCAATTGCTGAAATTAAAGACTACTTACTTGGTAACAAGATTGCTGAAATTGTTGAATAATAGTTTAAATTAATAAGAGCTTGTGAAAGAGGCTTGGATTAACTAGATACTGGTTAGTCAAGGTCTCTTTTCTTATTTTCATAAGGAAACCAAGATGATAAATAAATATATTGACCAAACGAACTTAAAACCCAATGCCACTGTGACTGACATTGACCAATTAATAATTGAGACCTGAACCTACCAATTCCAAGGAATCTGTGTCGCTGGTTGTTGAGTCAAATATGTCGCTCAACATTTAAATTGAATTGCTCAATACGGAATCCAAAACTATGGCGATTGTCCGACCTGAGACTTTGTAAACAACGAGTTTGAAAACCCAATGATACTCAAGCCTCAAACCCAAATCCAAGTGATTGCGGTGATTGGCTTTCCGTTAGGGAATGAGAGCTGTGTGACCAAACAACAAAGCGCTCTCCAAGCGATTCAGGACGGAGCGACTGAAATTGATATGGTTGCGAACATTGGCATGTTTTTAAGTCATCAAGAAACGTATGTCTTAAATGAAATCAATTTAGTTAAGCAAGCAATTGACCAAGTCGATAGTACTAGTCCGAAAGTATTAAAAGTGATTCTAGAAACGAGTTATTTAAATGATGACCAATTGATTGACTTTGTTAAATTAATTAACCAAAGTCAAGCTCAATATGTGAAAACCAATACGGGTTTTGGACCTCGAGGAGTGTGTTATCATGATGTCCAAATCATTTGTCAATATTTACAAGCAGATAAGCAATTAAAGGTTGCAGGAGGAATTAAAACTGCAACAGATGCAAACCACTATGTTTCCATGGGAGCAAGTCGGATTGGAACCAGTAGTGGGGTTAAAATTATGAAGAAGGAGTAGGTTATGATCATAGCTAAAAATTATCAAAAGATGAAGTCACAATATGATGTGATTGTGGTCGGAGCCGGCCATGCGGGATTGGAAGCAAGTTTAGCTTGTGCTCACTTAGGATTACAAACTGCTCTGATTACTTTAAACGAAGATGGGATTGGATTAGCACCATGTAATCCAAGTGTGGGAGGACCTGCTAAAGGGGTTGTCACGCGAGAAATTGATGCCTTAGGTGGAATGCAAGGAATTGCAGCTGATATGAATCAATTGCAAATGAAACTCTTGAATAGTTCTAAGGGCCCAGGAGTGTGAGCATTACGAGCTCAAATTGACAAAATCGAGTACCACAAATGATTCACTAAGCTAGTGGGTGAAACTGCGAATTTAGATGTCATCTATGCTGAAGTTACGAGTCTCTATCAAGACCAGAATGTAATCCAAGGTTTGTGCTTAAATCAAAGCATTGATGTGCATGCAAAAACCATTGTGTTAACGACAGGAACCTATTTAAAATCCATCTGTCACCAAGGTGAAAAAAGTGTCGTCTCTGGACCTGATGGTTTCCAACGAGCAGAAAACTTAAGTGACAGTTTAGTCGCATTAGGATTTAAATTAATTCGTTTGAAAACTGGAACTCCACCACGGATTCAAAAAGATAGTATTGACTATAGCAAATTTGAATATGAACCAGGAACTAATAAACCATTATCATTTAGTCATTTTAACAAGCACTTTGTTCCCTTTGAAGACCAAGCACCATGTTGAATTTTGCATACGACCGATTTAACGAAA
>RCNI01000491.1_pt1 | contig 24151 bp, 24 predicted proteins | sample 2041151 | NCBI WGS metagenome assembly RCNI01 (sample SAMN09708214, study PRJNA481090) | feces metagenome | isolation source: feces | place: Antarctica: Albino Rookery | reverse complement strand
ATCACCCCTGACAAGTGGTTACGTGTAAATCGGTTCGGCATCACCAGATGAAAACGCTTTCGTGTTCTCTGAATTACTTCCTTATCTGGCGTACGCTAATTCGGCAAGGCTGTTTTTAAAGTTCAGGAATCAGCTTCTTCAGCCAGGGATACAGACCCATTTTGTCGGGTGTATGCTCAGGAAGCTGCCAGAAGTCATATCCGGGATAGGTGTTGCCCTCGATGATCACAGGGCCATTCGGCGTGATGCAGACATCCCAGCCGAGGTAACGCACCTGCGGAACCTCCATTGCGGCCTTCTTGGTCAGCTCAATGGCTTCGTGGACATAGGGCAGCTGGAAACCTTCCAGCTTGACACCGGTAAAGGGATGCACGTCGTAATTGATCAGGGCGGAGCTGTGGGCGCAGCCGCAGATTTTTCCGGTTTCCTGGTCAATAGGACAGCACAGACCGTCATTTTCCATGTTGTCCACGTACTTGCCGCCGTTACCACACTTGGAAACCGCATATGCGCAGTGAACCACACCGTCCACCAGCAGGGTTACGATCCGGTAGGAGTTGATGGAGTTGGGGTACAGCTTATTCAGGTCCGGATGCTGCTTGAGCTCCTGCTCAATGACACCGAAGTTATGCGAAGGTTCCACAATGTAATCATACATCTGCTGCAGATTTTCAAACCGTTCCTTGGTCAGGCGCTCAATGCCCTTTCCGCTTTCACCCACATTGGGCTTGGCAAACACCACATCCTTGTCTGCCATAAATGCCTGAAAATCGTCAAAATTCAGTTCCGCCACATCTCTGAACTCTCTGCCCAGATACGCTGCAAACCGCTTGTCAAACTGATTCTTCTTGTCAAAAATATCCGTATAGGCTTCATCATTCATCATGGTGTTCAGCCGGCGGTTACGGATGCGGGTGAGCATGCTGTCGCGCTGCACATGGTTCTTGTCCCAGAATCCGAAAATCAGATAGTCGTAGTAACCGGCACCATAACGGATGGCGCAGTTGATCATATCAAAGAACGTATACACGCGATTCTGGCCGGATTTCTCATGCACCCGGTCAATCACAGAATTCAGCTTCTGAAAGCTGGTGCCGCGCAGCACACGGCAGATATACTGAAATTTTCCCATAATATCGTCTCCGTAAAATGAATTCGCCTTGAATTATACCACATTGCCTATGGGGTATCAAGGGCTGTTTCGGTTTTTTCGGGAAATTTCATCACATTTTACGCAAAAATCAGGCTGCCGGGGGCAGCCTGATTCCATATTGCAGTCTTTTCAGCGGATTATTCCCGTTCCGCCACGGCTTTTCCGAAGGCCTCCATCACGGGGACAAGCTGGGCTGCAACGGTCCTTCCGTCGTCGTGACCGTCGTGGTCTCCCCGGTCACTCCACGTACACAGCATGGCACCTGCCGGATGCGCAACCTCCGTATCACCGGAGAAAACGTGGGGATTAAACGTTCTTGCCTTCTCCTGACGCTCCTGCCAGTTCTCAGCGCCAACGCCTGTGTAGTATCTGGAGTCGGTATTGATCAGACCGTATCCGTGCTCTTCCAGAAAACGCACGGAGGCAGGGCTGTACCCGTTCCAGCCGTTGATCCAGTAGCATACCAGGACCCGATTATCCACAGCACCATAGGTCTGGTCGTCATCGTGATAGCAGATGCCGTCGTTGAAGGCCAAAGGTGTCATACCCCGGCTGCACACGACCTCAATGGCCCTGTTGATAAAGTCCACAAACATCTTCATGGTGCCGTCCTTATAGATCCGGTCAAAGCCCATAATCAGCGGTTCGGTTTCGGAAAGGTCATTGGCAAATTCATCTGCACCGATGAGGAAATACCGGCAGCCTCTGTCCGCAAAATGGTTCACATGCTTTCTCAGCAGCTCCAGCGCAAAAGCAACCGCCTCTTCGTTGCCCATATTCAGGGAGCTTCTGGAGCCGGGGAACCGCAGGTGGGGAAACTGCTGCAGAATGGTTCCCATATGTCCGGGCATATTGATTCCCGGGATCACATCCATTCCCCTGCTGCGGGCGTAGGCAATCAGCTCGTCCAGGTCAGCAGCCGTCAGGTACTTTCCGTCTCCGCTGGGCCGGGAATTTCCGTGACTGTAGCCATCGCCCAGGGCAGGGCGCAGATCATACGTCCCGAACGCGGTTTTCACCGTAAGATCCGGCAGTGCAAACCGGAATCCCTGATTATCCGACATGTACAGCTGAATATGGGTAAAGCCCGAACGGGACAGCGTATCAATCATCCCCTTGATGGTGGGCACACCGTAAAATTTTCTGCCCGCGTCCAGATGATAGATTCGCATCATTGCAATCACCTCAAGAAATCAGGTTTCCGCAAATTCCGCAAACAGAGATTTGCAGGCGGGATAAATTTTCCGGAACTGCTGATAACGCTTTTCATACTTCTCCACAAGCTCCGGCTCAGGTCTGACAACAGATGCTACATGGACAAATTTTCCACAGACTTCTTTCACGCTGGCGTATTCTCCGCAGGCGACCATGGCCAGCATGGCACCGCCCATACCGGGGCCCTGCTCGGACTCCAGACTCTCCAGCTGGGCATTGAGCACATTGGCAAGGATCTTTTTCCACAGGGGACTTTTTGCACCGCCGCCGCAGATTTTCGAAGAATCAACGGTAATTCCCAGACTTCTGGCGACCTCTACGCTGTCGCGGATGGCAAATGCCACGCCTTCCAGAACTGCCTGCGTCAGATCCGCTCTGGTCGTATCCATGGTTATGCCGAGGAACGTTCCGCGAGCATTGGTATCATTGATAGGGCTTCGTTCGCCCATCAGATAGGGCAGGAAATACACGTGGTTCTCACCCAGTCTGTCATCGGTAATGGGTGCCTGCTCAGCGGCATAATCCTTCGTGCGGAAAATATTTTCCATCAGCCACTTGTTGCAGGATGCCGCCGAAAGCATGCAGCCCATCAGATGGTATCCGCCATCGGCATGAGCAAATGCATGGAGCGCATTGTGGCTGTCCACGCCAAATCTGGAGGAGGAGATGAACACAGTTCCGGAAGTACCCAGAGAAATGTTGCAGCCGCCTTCTCCGATCACACCGGTTCCCACTGCCGCAGCGGCATTATCGCCGGCACCGGCAGCAACCTTCACATCGGAAGGAATTCCCAGCAGCGCAGCCACCTCCGGTCTGACCGTTCCGATGCACTGATAGCTTTCAAAGAGTCTGGGCATCTGCGCCTCAGAAACGCCGCAGATATCCAGCATTTCCCGGCTCCAGCACTTGTTCTTGACATCCAGCAGAAGCATGCCGGAGGCATCGGAATAGTCGCAGGAATGTACACCTGTGAGGATATAGTTCACATAATCCTTCGGGAGCATGATTTTCGCAATTCTGCGGAAATTCTCCGGCTCGTTTTCCCGGACCCAGAGGATTTTGGGGGCCGTAAAGCCGGCAAATGCAATGTTTGCAGTCAGCTCGGACAGTTTCTCCCGTCCGATTACATTGTTCAGGTATTCCACCTGAGGGGCGGTTCTTCCGTCGTTCCAGAGAATGGCAGGCCGGATCACCTGATCCTGCTCATCGAGAATGACCAGACCGTGCATCTGTCCGCCACAGCCGATTCCCGCCACCGCAGAGCGGTCAAATCCATCGAGCAGTTCATTGATACCCGTCAGAACTGCCTTTTTCCAGTCCTGCGGGTCCTGCTGGCTCCAGCCGGGCTGCGGGAATTCCAAAGGATATTCCTTTGTCACCACATTCTGAATTTCGCCGTTTTTATTCATCAGCAGCAGTTTAACTGCGGAAGTTCCCAGATCCACACCAATATATAACTTCATTCGGAGTTTCTTCCTTTCTTTTCGCTTGGCTACCAGTATAAACCATTCCCGCCGGAACTTCCACACCTTTTTCCATGTGAAACTTCTCCCGCTACGATTTTCGGCAGAATCACTCGTTTTTCAAAGTTTTTTTGTGCAGAATATCTATAAAAAGCGACAGCCTCCAAAAAGGAAGCTGTCGCTGAAAAAACGGGATTTACTTTCTGGTAACCTTCAGGGTCACAATCTCAAAGGGCTTGACATCCAGCTTCACGGTATTGCCGCTGACCGGAATCTCTTTTTCCGCCTCTTCCAGAATGGTGGCATATTCCACCTTGGCAACGTCAAAGCCAAAGCTGACGTTGACGCTGGTTCTGGTGTCGTAAGCATCATACAGACGGACAATGATCGCCTCGCTGTCCTCTGCTTCCTTAACTGCCTCAATGAAAATATTGGCCTTGTCAGCACGGACCAGAGAATAGCTGTCAGCCAGTGTGCCTTCCTGCGCACCGATAGTCTGGGCCGTCATGGGGTTGTTCATGAGGTAAGCCTGCTGGATGGTACCGGCCTGACGGTAATCATTGCTGTGCGGATACAGCGCATAAGTGAAGTGATGCACTTCCTTGTCCGCAGCGGGGTTGGGCATGGTTGCGGACTTGATGAGTGTCAGACGCATAACGCCGTCGTGGATATCGTGGCCGTACTTGCAGTCGTTCATCAGGGACACGCCGTAGCCATACTCGGACAGGTCTGCATACTTGTGTGCACAGACTTCGAACTTTGCCTGCTCCCAGGAGGTGTTGTAGTGCGTGGGACGCTCTACGCTGCCGTACTGGATATCGTAGGTTGCACGGTCGGAGGTGATCTCCGTGGGGAACGCAGTCTTGAGCAGAATGTGGTCATTCTTCCAGTCTGCGGTAGTGTCAAAGTCGATCTTGCTGGTATGGGCATCCAGAGTAATCCGCTGGGTAATGGTGCTCTTCTGGAAGGCACGGACCACTTCAAAGCCGGCACACTCGCCGTCCCGGATGGGTCTGACGGAAACCACGTCATTGACATCCCAGGATTTTTCAGTGTAGTAGTTGGTGATTTCCCATGCGTCCCATGCCCGGGGAATATCCTCGTAAGCCGTCAGCTGGTTGGCCAGTGCGCCTTCCCGGACGACTTCCCGCTCTGCCTTCTTGTCGAAGATGCTGCAGATGTTGTAGTTCTCATCGAACTTCACACGCAGGAATTCATTTTCCATGGTGCGGCAGTCCTGGCAGACGGAAACACCGTCGCCGGCTGCGGGAACATCCACAACCCGGTAGCCCTTGGCGGGAATGTTCTCCACCCATACCTTGCCTGCCTGGGTATCCACCAGACCGCTGGCTTCAAATGCGTTGGGGTTAAACACCAGCAGACCACCGCGGGTCTGGATTTTCTCCGCAATCGCATTCTGTGCATCGTTCAGGGCCTTTCCGGCCTTACTCTGAATGTCTGCATAGATCTTGTCGGAATCGTCGTAAACTTCCTTGATGGAAGAACCGGGAATGACATCGTGGAACTGGCACAGCAGGATCTTTTCCCAGCCATCGTGGAGCATCTGCTTGGGATACTCAGCACCTGCCAGCAGCTTGCTCATAACACTCAGCAGCTCCGTATTTTCATACAGGAACTCGGATTTGCGGTTATTGCGCTTGTTCTTTGCAATGGAAGTATAGGTGCCGCGGTGATATTCCAGATACAGCTCGCCGACCCATCTGGGCAGGAAACGGTTGTCCTTGACATCGGCTTCCATCCGGTCCAGGAAATCGCCGGCCTTCTCAAAGGTCACTGTGGGACAGCCGGGAATGCCCTTTTCCAGTCTGCGGCCGGTCTCCAGCATTTCTCGAGTGGGACCGCCGCCGCCGTCACCGTGGCCGAAGGTATTGATAACCTCGTCGTGCAGCTCCTTCTGCTGGAATCGCTCCCAGGTGCCGCGGATCTGACGGGGCGTAATGTCGCCGTTGTAGGTGGTGCCGTTGCGCAGCTTCTCCCGGGGATCGTAGTCCTGAGCGGTCAGGAAATAGGACAGGATCTCGGTTCCGTCAATGCCCTGCCACATGAATACGTCATTGGGCAGCGTATTGGTTTCGTTCCAGGAGATCTTGGAAGTAACAAAACGGGTAACACCGGCCTTGCGCAGGATCTGGGGCAGTGCTGCGGAGTAACCAAATACGTCAGGCAGCCACAGGATCCGGGAATCCACACCGAATTCCTGCTTCATGAACCGCTTTCCGTGCAGGATCTGACGGCACAGGGACTCTCCGGAGGGCAGGTTGCAGTCAGGCTCAACCCACATGGCACCTTCCATCTCCCAGTTGCCGGACTTGACCATCTTTTTGATGTCCTCGTACAGCTCGGGCTCCAGTTCCTTGATGAACTTGAACTGCTGGGGCTGGCTGGTGATGAACTTGTACTCAGGGAATTCCTGCATCATCTTCACTGCGGTGGAGAAGGTGCGCTGACACTTTTCCTCCGTCTGGCGGAAAGGCCACAGCCAGGCAGTATCGATGTGGGAATGGCCGATGCAGACCACGTTTGCCATCTGCTTTCCACAGAGCTTCTCATAGAATTCCTTCTGGATGTAGGCATCCGCAGCGTCAACGCTGTCGTGATATTCCTTGGAATCATTCTCACGGAAGTCCAGCAGGTTGATAGTCTCGTTCAGAGCCGTCCGAATTTCGCAGTATTCCTTGCCTTCAAAAGGCAGGTAGCACATGACATCATAAGGAACCTTGATGTCGTAGTACAGGTTCCGGGTTGCAGGATCCACCAGCTGCAGTTCGCTGGTCAGGAAAAGATCTTCCGGCTTGTCGTTGAAGGCATAGACCTCCAGCTTGAAAGAGCCCAGATTGGAATCAATGGGGAAGGTTTCGTGATTTCTGTCCACACCCTGAACAATCTTGCCGTTCATATACACAATGTACTGGGGATTGTAGTAAATATCAGCAGAGTGTGCACGCACATACAGTTCTACGTTTTTGCCCTTCATGGACTCGGGGATTGTCACGTCAGCCCGGAACCATGCATGGTATTCAGCATAGCTGGTTTTGGAACCGCCGGCAGGAATATCCTTCAGAGCTTCCCGGGAAGTCTGATTCTTCCAGCCTTCGGCAGGTGCCACGTGTCCGCCGCCCTTGTAATCGCAGGGAACATACTGAATGTTCTCAACGGGTACAGTCTCGACAACGATGCGCTTCTCGATCCAGCCGAGAACCTGTTCGATTCGCTGTTGTAAGTAATTCATAAGATCCTCCATAAATCTGGAAAAAATAATTGGCTCTCAGCAGCTCTGCCACTGTGCCTTTTCCCAACTATAGCACAGATTTCTCTGCATCTCAACACAAAGAACTGATTCGGAAAAAATTTCTTTTTTCCATTTGAAGAAAAGAAGAAGAGTCTTCAGATTCTGAAGACTCTTCGGATGCCTTGAACGATATTCGCTGAAGAAACGCTTACTTCAGGCCCTGCTCGTAGGCTTCAATCATTTTCTTGACCATCTGTCCGCCCACGGAACCGGCCTCACGGGAAGTCAGGTGACCATTGTAACCGTTGGTCAGGTTTACGCCAACCTCGGATGCAGCCTGCATCTTGAACTGGTCCATGGCATTTCTTGCTTCGGGAACATTCAGCTGGTTATTGTTCTTCATAATCAATCTCTCCTCTTGTTTTTTGTCGCGGTTTTGTTCCGCAACCATAGCTTAGCCATTTTTCAACAACATATCCGTACTGTTTTCTGGAAAAATCAGGAAACTCCCAATTCTGACCTTCCTTCTTCTTTGATTGCATTCCGGATTGTCTGCGGTTATAATAAAATAACAAGCTTTCAAAGGAGGACTGTTATGACCACGCAGAAAGAAAAACCGAATGTTCTGATTCTGTATGCAGACGATCTGGGCTATGGTGATCTGGGCTGTTACGGTGCGCAGGACATTGCTACTCCGAATGTGGATGCCCTTGCAAAAAGCGGCCTGCGCTTTACTGATGCCTATTCCACCTCTCCTGTCTGTACTCCGGCCCGCTATTCCCTGATGACCGGTCAGTATCCCTGCCGAAAGGATAAAATCAGTATCCTCACCGGCGATGCAAAAAGTTTAATTCCTGATAATGCCTGCACACTCCCCCGGATTTTCCGCGAAAACGGCTACCGCACCGGCATCGTAGGAAAGTGGCATCTGGGTCTGGGTGAAGGCAGCACACCCATCGACTGGAACCAGCCTGTTTTCCATACGCCGCTGGATCTTGGCTTTGACGAATGCTTTATTTTCCCCGCCACGGCAGACCGGGTGCCCTGCGTCTACTTTGACGGCAGAAATGTGGTCAACCGCGATCCGGAGGATCCGATTTCCGTAGAATACTGTCAGGAAAATCCATATCCGGAGGTTCCCACGGCAAAGGATCACCCGGAACTTCTGAAAATGAAGGCCTCCCACGGCCATGACATGGCCATCGTCAATGGCGTAGGCAGAATCGGATATATGCGCGGTGGAAAATCCGCACTGTGGAAGGATGAGGAGCTGGCCGAAAGCTTCCTGAACAAGGCAAAGGCCTTTGTTGCAGAAAACAGGGACCATCCTTTCTTCCTGTACTATGCTCTGCATCAACCTCATGTTCCCCGGCTTCCCTCTCCCCGATTTGCCGGTACCACCGGACTGGGCGCACGGGGAGATGTCATTGCAGAAATGGACTGGTGTGTCGGCGAAATCATGGACACACTCCGGGAAAACGGATTGCTGGAAAACACCATCGTAATCTTTTCCAGTGACAACGGACCTGTACTGGACGATGGCTATCAGGATTTCGCCTATGATCTGAATCAGGAACACCGCCCTGCCGGTCCCTTCCGGGGCGGCAAGTACAGTCGGTTTGAAGGCGGTATCCGGATTCCTTTCCTGATCAGCTGGCCAGGCCATATCCGCACCGGCACAACCGGAGCAGTCATCAGCCAGGTGGATCTGCTGGCCTCCTTTGCATCCATGCTGGGAGCCAATATTCCCCACTGCGACAGCCAGGACATGCTCGATGCACTGATGGGAACCGACGGCTTCGGACGGGAGGAAATCTATGCTCAGGCACTTTCCGGTGCCCGTGTTCTGCGCCGGGGAAAATGGCTGTATATTGAGCCTTCCGACGGTGCACCATTCCAGGCACTGACCCACACAGAAACCGCCTGTTCCCGTGACCGGCAGCTGTACAATCTGGATTACGACATCGGTCAGATCCGGAACCTTGCTTTCCGCTATCCGGAAATTGCAGAATCCATGGCTGCACGTCTGGATGAAATTACCGGAACCGCTCCGTAATTCCGGACTGTCTCCACTGTCAAATTTTACGCTCTGTATAAAAACCAGGCGTGTACCTATCGGTACACGCCTGGTTTTCTGCTGTTATTACCTTTTCCACAGCAGTGCTTCCGCATCTGCCGGGTGTCACCTGGGATGATAGCGCTGAAGCTTTTCAGCATAGATGCCCGCAGAACAGCACTGCCCGGCTCCTGTAACACCTTCGTTGATTCCATCAATGTCCGGATTTACATAATTACTAAACCATTTTTCCATCCGGCGCCGCAGCTCCAGGATAGTTTTCTCCCACCTGGGATCATCAATCAGATTGTGTTCCTCACCGGGGTCATTTTGCAGATCGTAGAATTCATGCTTTCCGTAGGGATAGCGATGGATATACTTGTATTGGCTGGTGCGGATCATCCGCACAGGCCCATACTCATCAAAAATCACCACATCCCCGCTGTCGTCATCCAGATCCCCGCCCCGGAGCAGCGGCAGAAAGCTCTTGCCCGGAAGCCTCTGGCATGCCTGGCTGGGCAGATCCAGAAGATCTACCAGTGTCGGGAAAATGTCATATGCACTGGCCATTTTCCGGCATACCTGCCCCTGAGGAAAATGCCCGGGCCAGCTGATCAGAAACGGAACCTTTACCGCAGTATCATACATATTCTGGGGGAATGTGCCATTTCCCTTGCCCCAGATTCCGTGGTGTCCCATGCTCATGCCATTGTCCGCAGTGAACACAACAATGGTATCTTTCGTCAGGCCTTTTTCCTCCAGATGATCCAGAATGCGGCCGATATTTCGGTCCATGGCAGTGATGGCCGCAAAATATCCCGTCAGATTTTCCCGACGGCGGGGCGTTCCGTAAACAGGTCCGGTGGTCATATCCGGGTGATCCGGCACATCCGGAATGCTGTCAAAGCCGCAGTCTTTGTACCGGGCCAGATCTTCGGCATAATGGTGCTCTGCCGTCCAGGGATCGTGCGGTGCCGTATAGTGGACACTCAAATAGAACGGATCTTCCTTTCCGGACAGTTCATCCATAAATTCAATGGCATGGTCGGTAATCAGATCCGTAATGTACTGTCCGTCCCGAACAGCAATCTCACCGTTTTCAATCACATCCGGGTGAAAATACCAGCAGCCGCCCTTTCCGATGGTATACCACTTCCGAAATCCGTGCTGCGGCGTAAAGCTGTCGCCCAGATGCCACTTGCCGGACAGTGCACACTGATAGCCGTGCTCGGTGAGCACATCTGTATAGGTCACCTTACCCTTGAGGTACTGAATCGGCTTGTCCTCCCCGCGATAACCGCCGTATGGGTTCTGAATTCCGATCCGGTCCATTTTCTCCTTATCCACATTGCCGCTGGCAATCCAGTCATGGACGCCATGCCCCGATGGGATGGTTCCTGTCAGAATGGAGGCTCTGGCCGGAGAGCACACCGGAGATGCGCAAAAGAAGCTGTCAAACCGGACGCCTCTTTCCGCAATTCTGTCCAGATTCGGCGTGTACAGCTCCGGCGTTCCGGCGCAGTGCATAGCCCATGCGCCCTGATCGTCTGAAAGGATAAATACGATATTTGGCTTTTTGCCCATGATACTCCCTCTTTTTTGAAAAATCTGCCGTCGAAATCTTCGGCGGCAGATTCTGATCTTAATAAAATTCCTTGATACGATGGAACCAGACGCCCGCCGGGTCATTGGTTTCCTTCATATACCTGGACATGATCTCCAGATATTTCTTTTTCACGTCCGCGTAAGCAGGATCATAGCAGACATTGTGCAGCTGATACGGATCCTTCTTCAGGTCGTACAACTCTCCCCGCTCACTCTCGTTAAAGGTCAGCTGATAGTCGTGATCCCGGACCATCCGCTGTCTTGCAACGTAGAAATGGCTGTGGTACTCTCCATAGACTTCTGTGCGACCATTGCTCTGCTTTTCACCCATCATCAGCGGCAGAATACTCTCTCCGTCAACGGGCTTGGGCGGCTTGGCACCGGCAATGTCCAGAATCGTGGGCATCAGCTCCTGCAGAGTCACAAAGCTGTCGTTGTCCTTGTTGCCTGCGCCTTTGACCACCATGGGAATGTGATAGATTTCCTCAAAAGTAAACGCACCCTTTTCAATCAGCTTATGGGCACCCAGGCAGTCGCCGTGGTCAGCGCCATAGATGATGATGGTGTCATCATACAGTCCCTCTGCCTTGAGCTTGTCCACAATCATGCCCACCATGTCGTCAATCATAGTGCAGTGACCGTAGTAGCGGGCGATGATTTCCTGGAAGCCCTTCCAGCCGTAGTTGCCCAGTCCCCACATCTTTTCAGACAGATAGTAGCCATAGGGTTTGTCTTCAAAGGTTTCGCAGTAGCTGGGGTGTTCGGGGATGCTGGCAGGGTCATACATGGAATAGTAAGGCTCCGGAACGATGCTGGGACTGTGGGGGCCCCAGAAGTTGGCCCAGATAAAGAAGGGCTTGTCCTGATTCTTGACCTGATCGATGATCCGGTTGGTTTCGTGGGCAACAAAATATTCAATGGTGCTTTCCACGGGTCCCTCGTGCTTGCAGAACATTTCCTGAATCTGCAGCGCAGGATTGTCTCCCAGGAAGCCATGGGAAACATCGATGTTTTCAAAACCGTTTTCCTTCAGGTATTCCTCGTAGTAATTCGGCTCGTTATCGGGCGGCTGATTGAATTTCAGGCTGGGGAACACCTGACTGCCGGGGAAGCCATAGCCCATAAAGGGCTTGGAATCCTGGAAACCGCATTCCTCCGGTGTTTTGGTGGGAGAGACATGCCATTTTCCTGCATATCCGCAGTAGTATCCTGCGTCCCGCATGCAGTCACCCAGCAGGGGAATTCCCTCGTGGATATCCGTAAAGTTGTCAATGACACCATGCTTATGCGGATAAAGACCGGTCATCACACTGGCCCGTGCCGGCGCACAAATCGCAGAAGTCGTATATGCATTGCTGAACTTCATTCCCTCCCGCGCCAGCTGATCAATATGAGGCGTTTTGCAGATGGGGTTCATGCCGTATGCGCTGACGGTGTCCAGCCTCTGCTGGTCAGCCAGAATCAGCAGCACATTTTTTCTTTTTGCCATTATTCTTGCTCCTTTCTGTGATTTTTGCTCGGCAAATAATAGAAATTCTGATATATTTATAACAAATTGCGAAGTACAAGTCAAGCTGTTTGCCCTGCCGCTCTTCCGTCCTGGGCGCAAATTCTGCACCCCATTTGTGGTAAAAATGCGGGATTTTATCTAAAAAAGCACTCTTTTCACGCGTAAAAATGCCAAAACAGTTTTTCTCTCTAAAAGTCAGAGAGTCTTTCCCGCTCTCTGACTTTTGCCCGGATTGCAGGCAATGTGAAATTTGTCGTCTTTCTGCAGATCAATGGCATGCTTCAAAAATTTCCTTAGTTCCGTTTATAGTGTATCCGCCGGATCTGTAAAGACTGCATATTCAAAATACATGGCAGCTCCCCTTTCCATCCTCTCCGCAAACAGATTATCCATGATTTTTAGTTAGCATAGTACACAGCTTTTCTCCTGTCAGTCCTAAACCGCACCGGCCTGATTTGTGTATTCTTCCGAAAAGATCCAATGGGGGTTATCCGTACTTGTTTTCCAGATGCACTGTGCTACAATGTCCCTGATTTCCCGTCCGGGAAACAAAATTTATCTTTACGGAGGTCATCTGCCTTGCTTAAGCAATTCGAAAAATGCTTTCCCGGTGTCTGGAAGCTCACTTTCGATGATGCAGATTCACTGACACCTCATTTTTTCTTCGGTGACTGCGCATCCTCTGAGCTTTTTCACCGTGATGACTGTGATTTTCCTTTCTCCATCAACCAAGTTCTGTCGGAAAAACGAAAAAACGGCTACCTGATTACTCTCCCGGTGGACAGCCGGGAAAATTTCTACGGCATGGGAATGCAGCTGCATTCTTTCCGTCAGAACGGTACCCGGAAAACGCTGCGTACCAACGCCGATCCCATTGCCGACACGGGCGATTCCCACGCACCCGTTCCTTTTTTCGTCTCCAGCGCCGGCTACGGCATTCTGGCCGACACTGCCAAGTGTGCCACCTTCGATTTCGGCACTACCCGCAAACTCTCCCCTGCCGCTTCCGCTGAGGAGGTGTCCTGCAGTCTCGGCGGTTCCACCGCCGATCTGTATCAGGAAAAAGCCCGCAGCAGCTATGTGAACATCTTTGTTCCCCAGGCTCAGGGACTGACGGTATATGTGTTTGCCGACGAAACCATGCTGGGCGTTGTGGAGCGCTACAATCTTTTCTGCGGCGGCGGAGCCATGCCTCCCATCTGGGGGCTCGGAAATCTCTACCGCTGCTATACCAAATCCACTCAGGAGGATGTGGAAACGCTGGTACAGCAGTTTCAGGAACAGCGGATGCCCTTTTCCATGCTGGGTCTGGAACCCGGCTGGCAAAGTCATTCCTATTCCTGCTCCTTCAAATGGGCTGCCGAGCGTTTCCCCGATCCTGCCCATCTGATTCAGACTGTTCACGACAGCGGCATGCGGCTCAACCTCTGGGAACAGGCCTATGTCCATCCCACAGCCGACATTTACGAAGAAATCTGCCCCTACTCCGGCGATTTTGAGGTCTGGGAGGGTGCCGTTCCCGACCTGGCTCTTCCCAAGGCCCGGGAAATCTATGGAAAAAGCCAGAACAATCTGATTGAACAGGGCGTGGATGCCGTAAAGCTGGACGAGTGCGACGGTTCTGATTACACCGGAGACTGGTACTTCCCCGCCTTCTCCAGTTTCCCATCCGGACTGACCGGAGAAGAGGAAAAAAATCTGTACGGTGCTCTGGTACAGCGTTCCATTATGCATGAATTTGAAAAGCGGAATCTGCGGACTTATTCTCAGGTCCGGGCAAACTGGAGCTACGCCGCACCGATGAGCTTTGTGCTCTACAGTGATCTGTACGACCACAGACAGTTTCTGCGGGGCTTGTGCACCAGCACTTTCTCGGGACTGCTCTGGTCTCCGGAAGTCCGGCAGTGCAATTCCGCTCAGGAGGTTCTCAGGCGGTTGCAGATGGTCGTATTCTCTCCGCTGTCCCTTATCAACGACTGGATGATTCCCATACCTGTCTGGCAGCAGTACGACATCGACAAAAACCTGCAGGGAGAAGCTCTGCCCGACACCGTTCTGCAGGATGCCTGCAGGGAGCTGCTGGAGCTTCGCAACCGGCTGGTTCCGTATCTGTACACCGCATTCGCCCGTTACAGTAAAAACGGTACACCGCCCTTCCGTGCCCTTGTCATGGATTATCCCCAGGATCCAAAGACCGCCGATATTTCCGACAGCTACATGATGGGCGATTCTCTTCTGGTTGCCCCCATTCTGGAAGGCCAGACCGGCCGGGATATTTACCTGCCGGCCGGGGACTGGTATGATTTCTACACGGGAGAAAAACTGTCAGGCAGCCGGACGATTCACGTGGAGACGGAAGAGATCCCCGTATACGTCAAAAAGGGAAGCGTTCTGGCCCTTGCCGACGGAAATACCATTCAGCCGGATACGGTGATTTCTCTGGATCTGCAGGTATACGGCACTGACTCCGGATGTGTCCCCCTCGTTGCAGACGACCGCATAAGTCTCGACTACCGGAACGGAGCTCAGGACTTTTCCATGCTGATCATCCAGAACGGCGTTCTGGTCTCTGACTGCCCCAAGGGCTATCAGGTCCGTTCCGTCAATTTTATCGGATAAAAAAATCCCCCTGAACACAATCCTGCGTTCAGGGGGATATCATATTTGATCTGCCGGAAAAACTTAACCGGTCAATTCTCCTCGCAGTCTTCCTGGGGAAGCCAGGGAATGCAGCGGTTGACTTTTTTGCAATACTCCAGAAACGCATCGCCGTAGCGCTCTGTCAACCACTTTTCCTCAGTATTCTTTACCATTACAGTCAGCAGAAGATAATAAACCGGGCAAAGCACCACAAGCAACAGATTTTCGCTCAGGAGCAGCAGTCCCCACATCAGAAGCATGATTGCGGAAAAAATGGGATTTCTGACCCAGGCATAGGCGCCGGTGGTAACCAGCTCATCGTCCCGGACATGCTGGACAATTCGGGCAGTGAACACCGCATTGGTCCACAGGATTACAGCTTCCACCATCAAAACAATTCCCAGCAAAAGCTGCGAAACCTGCACCGCCTGAAAACGGAGAACCGGAATCAGGCCGAAGGAATTCAGAATCAGACCTGCCAAAGTCAGTGCAAAAATCACTCCTCCATAATACGGGCCGATGCCGAACTGGGACATTGGTTTTTTCTCATTCATGGGATCACCTCGTTCTCAGGTTTTCAGGGCCTTCCGAGCACATCATAACACGAGACCGCTGCACATGCAATGCTCATTTTTCACAATCAAAAGCAGGATTTTCTGAGATCAGCCAAAGAACCTTTTCCGCGGGCTGCTGCCTGCATTTTGCCTGACCGGTCGGACAGACAATTGTAAGTGCTGCAATTGCGCCATGGTTTTTCCATTCGGGCGTTTCGGTACCCAGGACATTTAGACCTAAAAAGAAAAAACCTCGAAAACCGAAGTTTTCGAGGTTTTACTGGAGCTGCTATCCAGATTTGAACTGGAGACCTCATCCTTACCAAGGATGCGCTCTACCGGCTGAGCTATAGCAGCATGTTCTCGCTGACTGCTAGAGTATTATATAACGGAAAAGTGAAATTGTCAAGCACTGTATTTCATTTTTTGAAGAATTCCATCTGCTAAGGTCAAAAACTGCCGCTCCGCTTCCAAGAAAAAGCGAAACACGGACGTCCCCTCCCGAATCTCAGAGCTGGGCGATGCTGACAGTCACGAATCCCCCTATTCCTGGCCCGTCGGAACCCATCCGGCATTCTGCAAAGGACAACAGCGGAATGCAGGCGTTTCCGCCTTCAAAACGATGCTGCGGCATCATTTTGTCTGATTGGAGTTGCAGCAAAATAACCACGGCAGAAACTCAGAAAACGCATGGGCAGAATCGGTCCACGCGCCAGCTTGTTTCAGTTATCCACAGGCACACCAACCACCTGTGGAATTTCCCAAGACATTCTGAGCAATCCGGTAAACATTTTCCTGACGTCACTTGTCTGGCTTCCGGTATACTTGTTCCCAATCCGAATAAAAAAACTCCGAAACATGATGTTTCGGAGTTTTTGGAGCTGCTATCCAGATTTGAACTGGAGACCTCATCCTTACCAAGGATGCGCTCTACCGGCTGAGCTATAGCAGCATGTTCTCGCTGATTGCTACGGTATTATACTATAGCCTGTAAGAAATGTCAAGTACTATTTTTGAAATTCATAAAACACATGCGAATTTTTGTATAAAAAAGAGCCCATTGCTGGTGCAATGGGCCCCTTATTTCTTTCAGTAACCGGATTACACCAGCTCGATGACTGCCATCTCAGCAGCATCGCCGCGGCGAGGACCAGTACGAGTCACTCTGGTATAGCCGCCGTTACGGTCAGCATACTTGGGAGCGATCTCCTTGAAAAGCTTATGAGCCACATCTTCCTTGGTGATATAAGACAGGGCCTTACGGTAAGCAGTCAGGTTGCCCTTCTTGCCCAGAGTGATCATCTTCTCAACCATGGGCTGGACTTCCTTTGCGCGGTAGAAGGTGGTCTGGATCTTGCCGTTTTCCAGCAGATCGGTCACCTGCTGGCGCAGAAGAGCTTTTCTCTGCTCACTGGTCTTACCCAGTTTACGAGTGCCGAACATGAACGTTTCCTCCTTTATAAAAGGTTGACTTAGTTGTTGCTGCCAGAATCTTCACTGGCCAGGGACAGCCCCATCATTTCAAGCTTCTTCTGAACCTCGTCGAGAGACTTCTTGCCCATGTTACGAACCTTCATCATATCCTCACCGGTCTTGTTGATCAGATCGGCAACAGTATTGATGTTGGCACGCTTCAGGCAGTTGAAGCTGCGGACAGACAGATCCAGCTCATCAATGGTCATGGAAAGCTTGGCGTCAGGACGATCAGATACCTTCTCCACAACGGTGGAACCGGTAGTAACTGCGTCAGACAGGTTGGTGAAGACAGTCAGATGGTCAGACAGAATCTTAGCACCCAAAGAAACAGCGTCCTTTGCGGTGATAGTCGAGTCAGTCCAAACCTCCAGAGTCAGTTTGTCGTAATCGGTTCTGTCACCGACACGAGTGGGCTCTACTGCATAATTCACCTTGACGACGGGGGAATAAATAGAGTCAACAGGAATCACACCAATCACGGTCTGAGGAGTCTTGTTCCGATCAGCGGGAACATAACCACGACCCTGAGACAGGGTGATTTCCATATTGAAGGTTGCATCCTGCCCCAGTGTGCAGATATGCAGATCGGGGTTCAGGATCTCCACTTCGCCGTCAGCCTTGATATCGCCGGCTGTCACTTCACAGGGACCGACTGCGTCAATGTACACAGTCTTGACACCGGTGCTGTGCAGCTTGCAGATCAAGCGCTTAACGTTCAGAACGATCTCGGTGACATCTTCCTTGACACCCTTGATCGTGTAGAATTCATGCTGTACGCCTGCAATCTTAATAGAAGTTGCTGCGTAGCCGGGAAGGCTGGAAAGCAGAATTCGGCGAAGAGAGTTGCCCAGCGTCATACCATAACCACGCTCCAGAGGCTCTACAACATACTTGCCGTAGGATGCATCCTCGGGGCTGTCAAAACAGGTAATGCGAGGCTTTTCAATTTCTACCATGAATCAAAACCCTCCTTATCATTGTGTGGGGACTGTTCGTCCCCACGAAATACGAACAAACAAATGAGGGGAGCCGATTACTTGGAGTACAACTCGACGATCAGGTGCACAGCGATGTCGAAGTCGATATCCTCCTTGGTGGGCATGGCCACGACTTTACCCTGGAGGTTGTTCTTATCACGGTCGAGCCACTTGGGAGCAGCAACAAATGCGTCGTCTTCCTTCAGCTTCTTGAAGAAAGCGTTGGAGACGCTCTTCTCGCAGACAGCAACCACATCACCGGGCTTAACCAGGTAGCTGGGGATGTCAACACGGTTGCCGTTGACGGTGAAATGACCATGGTTCACCAGCTGGCGAGCCTGGCGGCGGGAGTTGGCAAAGCCCAGACGGTACACGACGTTATCCAGACGACGCTCAACGAAGACCAGCAGCATTTCGCCGGTGTTGCCTTCGTGACGAACGGCCTTGTCGTAGTAATTCCGGAACTGCTTCTCCTGAATACCGTAAACGAATTTGACCTTCTGCTTTTCGGTCAGCTGAGTAGCATACTCAGACTTTTTAGCTCTTCTCTGGCCGCCGGGGTTCTTGTTGGAAGTCTTGGAATAACCCATTGCGGCAGGAGAAACGCCGAGCGCTCTGCAGCGCTTCAGCACGGGCTGCATATTCTTAGCCATATCGCAAAATTCCTCCTATAGCAAAATCAGACACGACGTCTTTTGGGGGGACGGCAACCATTGTGAGGAATGGGAGTTACGTCCTTGATCATAACGACTTCCAGACCTGCGGACTGGAGAGCGCGGATTGCGGCCTCACGTCCCTGGCCGGGACCCTTTACGTAGACCTCAACGGTCTTCAGGCCATGCTCCATAGCAGCCTTAGCAGCAGTCTCTGCGGCAGTCTGGGCTGCGAAAGGAGTGGACTTACGGGAGCCACGGAAGCCCAGTCCGCCGGAAGATGCCCAGCTCAGAGCATTGCCTTCCAGATCGGTAATGGTAACCATGGTGTTGTTGAAAGAGGAACGGATATGTGCCGCACCCTTCTCAACGTTCTTGCGCTCTTTACGGCGCTTTACAACTTTCTTAGCAGCAGCTTTAGTAGCCATTTACATATCCCTCCTTACTTCTTCTTGTTAGCAATGGTCTTCTTGGGACCCTTGCGAGTACGTGCATTGGTCTTGGTCCGCTGGCCGTTGACGGGCAGGCCGCGGCGATGCCGCAGACCACGGTAGCAGCCGATTTCGGACAGCCGCTTGATGTTCATAGCGGTTTCACGGCGCAGGTCACCTTCGATGGTGTAGTTATGCTCAATTGCATCACGCAGCTGAGCTTCCTGATCTTCAGTCAGATCCTTAACCCGCAGGTCGGGGTCAATACCGGTGATCTCCAGAACCTTTGCAGCCCGGAGAGGTCCAATGCCGTAGATATAGGTCAGGGCAACTTCGATCCGCTTGTCGCGGGGAAGGTCAATACCAGAAATACGTGCCATATTCGTTCAGCACCTCCTATTAGCCTTGTCTCTGCTTGTGTTTGGGGTTTTCGCAAATTACCATAACGCGACCCTTGCGCTTGATGATCTTACACTTTTCGCACATGGGTTTAACGGACGGTCTTACTTTCATACTGTTTAACCTCCATTAGAGATACATGTCTCTTGTCTTTACTTACTTCTCCAGGTGATCCGACCATGGGTCAGATCGTACGGAGACATTTGAACGGTTACCTTGTCACCGGGCAAGATCTTGATAAAGTTCATCCTGAGCTTGCCGGAAATGTGTGCCAGAATGGTGTGTCCATTGCCGATGTCTACATTGAACATAGCATTCGGCAGCGCATCAGTTACGATGCCCTCAATCTCGATTACGTCGTCTTTTGCCAAGTTATTAACCTCCTAGGCCGTTAGCTTGCATCCCTTGACTTAAATAAGCCAAGTCTCTTCGTAATTCGCTGTTGAGCACTTTGTCGCCGGAAATGAGTTTCGCAGCGACTCTGGTCTCAGAGCGAAGGACTTTTTGTACGTGCTTACACTTTTTACGCTTGGGCTTTTCCAGCGTTCGGTCTTTTCCATTGGCCAGCGTTACGAACTGGGCGTCCGCTTCAATTACATAAAACAGCTTCCCTTGATCTCTGCCGGCTGTGGATATTACCACATCCGAAATACATAAATCCGGTTTATCTGGGTCCATAGTCAAAGTCCTTCTGTGACGGTGAGTATTTCCGGCTCGCCGTCGGTGATGAGTACAGTATTTTCATAGTGGGCAGCCAGCTTGCCATCGGCCGTTACTGTAGTCCAGCCATCTTTCAGAACGCGGACATCATAGACGCCTGCATTTACCATGGGCTCAACTGCAATGGTCATGCCCGGCAGCAATCTGGGACCCTTCCCGGGAGCTCCGAAATTGGGGATCTCCGGGTCCTCATGCAGCTGTGCGCCAACGCCGTGACCTACGAATGAACGCACAACTGAAAAACCGTTAGACTCCACATACGCCTGTACTGCATGGGAGATATCGGACACTCTGTGTCCGCGGGTCGCGAAGTGGATACCCTCAAAGAAGCTCTGCTTCGTGACGTCGATTAGTCTTTGGGCCTCGGCACTGATGGTGCCGCAGGGGAAGGTAGCTGCGCAATCGCCATGAAATCCCTTGAAATGTGCTCCCACATCCACGGAGACAATGTCTCCTTCTTTCAGAACATAGTCATTGGGGATCCCGTGGATCACCACATTGTTCACAGAAATGCAGGCACTTGCAGGGAAGCCATACAGGTTCAGGAACGACGGTTTTGCGCCCTGAGCCACGATAAAATCGTGTACGGCTTTGTCAATCTGTTTGGTCGTCACGCCGGGTCTTACCATTTCCCCTGCCAAAGCACGGGCTGCCGCGGTAATCTTACAGGCCTGACGCATGAGACCAATTTCATGTTCATTCTTGATTACGATCATGCCTTCGCTCCTATCGCCACAAGGATGTCCTCGTTGGCGCCTTCAATGGACTGATTGCCTTCCACCATAACCAGCTTGTTCTGCTTACGGTAGTAGTCTTTCAGGATCTCAGTGGAAGCATGGTAGACTTCCAGACGCTTACGCACCGTCTCCGGTGCATCGTCCTTACGGATGACGAGCTCGCCGCCGCAGGAATCGCAAACGCCTTCAGTCTTGGGAGGATTGGCAACAATGTGGAAGCTTGCACCGCACTTGGAGCAAACCCGACGGCCGGTCATACGACCCTCGATTACACTGTCAGCAATCTCAATGGAAACAACATGGTCGATCTTAACGCCCTTTGCATCCAGAGCTTCTGCCTGGGCCAGGGTGCGGGGCACCCCGTCCAGGATAAAGCCGTTTTTGCAGTCGGGCTGAGCCACCCGCTCCGCGACGATGCCGAGAATCAGCTCGTCGGGAACCAGGAGACCGCCGTCCATGTATTGTTTTGCCTCTTTGCCCAGGTCAGTGCCATTTGCAATGGCCTCCCGGAGCATATTCCCGGTGGAAACAGAGGGAATGTGCAGCTTCTCCATCAGGAGCTCTGCCTGGGTTCCCTTTCCGGCGCCGGGAGCGCCTAACAGAATCAGATTCATCGCTCTGCCTCCGTCTTAGTCAAGGAAGCCCTTGTAATGCCGCATGAGCATCTGTGCTTCCAGAGCCTTCACCGTCTCAAGGGCAACGCCCACAACGATGATTACGGAGGTACCGCCGATGGCCAGTGCATTTACGGAAGACATCACATTGCCTGCGATGATAGGCAGCAGAGCAACGATGGTCAGGTAAACAGCGCCGAACACGACGATCTTATTGATGACCTTGTGGATAAAGTCAGCGGTGGGCTTGCCGGGACGGAAGCCGGGAATGAAACCGCCGTTCTTCTTCAGGTTGTTGGCAACCTCCACAGGATCATACTGAATGGTGGAATAGAACCAGCTGAAGAAGAAGATCAGCAGGCCGTACATCACAGCGTAGAACCAGGTGTTGGAACTCCACACATGACGATACCACCAGCTGTTCTGCCAGCCTGCGAATACGCAGATGGTAGCCGGCAGAGAGCAGATAGACTGAGCGAAGATGATGGGCATAACACCGGACATTGCCACCTTGATGGGCAGGTTGGTGTTCTGACCGCCGTAGACCTTACGGCCTACAACCCGCTTTGCATACTGAATGGGGATGCGGCGCTCAGCGTCATTGATGAAGACAATGAACACGATGAGAGCAGCCATACCCAGAACCACAACGATGATCTGCCACCAGATCATGTGGAACAGGGTACCGACCATTGCAGGGATGCGGGAAATAATGTTTGCAAACAGGATCATGGAGATACCGTTGCCGATACCGAATTCCGTGATCTGCTCGCCCATCCACATAACGATGGAAGAACCGGCAGTGAATGCCAGGATAATCACAACAGCAGCCAGGAAGCTATCGTTGGTGATGATGGTAAGGCCCTGACCCTCGTAGTTGCGGAGCATGGTGTAATATGCCCAGCCGAGCAGCAGACCCAGAGCTACAGTGGTGTAGCGGGTGATGCGCTCCAGCTTCTTCTTACCCTCTTCGCCCTCTTCCTTTGCCATCCGCTCAAGAGCGGGAATGGCAATGGTCAGCAGCTGGATGATAATGGAAGCATTGATGTAGGGCTGGATACCCAGTGCCAGTACGGTTGCGCGGGAAAATGCGGAACCGGACATTGCATTGTAGAGGCCCAGAATTGTCTGAGAAAGGGTAGCGTCAAAGTAGCTGCCCAGGGTCTGCACGTCGATAAAGGGAAGGGGAATTACATTACCCAACCGATAAATCAACAGCATCATCATGGTGAACATAATCTTCTTGCGCAGTTCAGGAATCTTCCATGCGTTTTGAAGTGTATGAATCACTTAGACCACCTCGGCCTTTCCGCCTGCCTGCTCAATTTTTTCCTTTGCAGACTCAGAGAAAGCCGCTGCCTTAACAGTAATCTTCTTGGTCAGAGTGCCGTTGGACAGCACCTTCAGACCATTGGGGCAAGCATCAATGATGCCGTTCTCGATCAGAGCTGCAGCGTCAACCACAGCACCATCCTCAAAGCAGTTCAGAGCTGCAACATTGATTGCAGTCAGGGGCTTTGCATAGATGTTAATAAAGCCACGCTTGGGGATACGACGTGCCAGAGGCATCTGGCCGCCTTCGAAACCGGCACGGACCTTGCCGCCGGAACGGGCCTTCTGACCCTTGTGACCACGACCACCGGTCTTGCCGTTACCGGAACCGGTACCGCGGCCCTTACGCTTACCTACCTGGGTAGAACCCTCGACAGGAGAAAGCTTAGAAAGTTCCATGTTCGTCTCCTCCTTATTCGACTTCGGTGACCTGCAGCAGGTAGCCGATCTTAGCGATCTTGCCGCGAGTCTGGGTATTGTCCGGCTGGATGGTGACCTGGCCGATCTTACGAAGACCCAGGGACTCAGCAGTAGCAATATGCTTTTCCAGGCGGCCGTTCAGGCTTTTAACAAGCTCAATTTTCAGGTTTGCCATGTTAATTGCCCTCCTTAACCAACGATTTCTTCTACGCTCTTACCCCGGATAGCAGCAACCTGCTCGGGGGAACGCAGAGACATAAGACCCTCCATGGTAGCCTTTACCACGTTCTGAGGATTGTTGGAGCGCATGCACTTTGCGCAGATATTCTTGATGCCCACAGCCTCCATGACAGCACGGACAGCGCCGCCGGCGATAACGCCGGTGCCTTCGGGAGCGGGCTTCAGCAGAACAGTGCCTGCACCGAAGATGCCGATTACATCATGAGGAATGGTGCCATTTGCCAGAGAAACCTTGACCATGTTCTTCTTGGCATCAGCGATGCCCTTCAGAATAGCCTCAGAAACTTCGGCTGCCTTGCCCAGGCCGTAGCCAACGGTACCCTTACCGTCGCCCACAACAACCAGAGCAGAGAACTTCATGACACGGCCGCCCTTAACGGTCTTGCTGACGCGATTCAGGTGAACTACCTTCTCAATGAGCTCGGGAGCATCATTGTTAGAAGTCTTATTGTAAGCCATTTCTTTTCCTCCTCTACTTAGAACTTGAGTCCGCCTTCACGGGCGCCCTCAGCCAGAGCAGCAACACGGCCATGGAACAGGTAGCCGCCGCGGTCGAAAACGACCTCTTCGATGCCCTTAGCCTTTGCACGCTCAGCCAGGACAGTGCCCACCTTCTTAGCAGCTTCGCAGTTGCTGGTGGTACCCTCAAATTCCTTCTCCAGCGTATTGGCGGAAACCAGAGTCACGCCGTTAACGTCGTCGATGA
>RCNI01000489.1_pt1 | contig 24295 bp, 30 predicted proteins | sample 2041151 | NCBI WGS metagenome assembly RCNI01 (sample SAMN09708214, study PRJNA481090) | feces metagenome | isolation source: feces | place: Antarctica: Albino Rookery | reverse complement strand
ACATATAATATATTTTATAATAAAGTAATAATGTATAAGTATAAGTAAAATTTGCAATATTTATATTGATTATAAAACCGTTTTGTATTAATAATAAATAATAGGGATAAATCTTAACTAGAAATATTATGGGAGAGGGATATATGGAGTTAAAAGCACATATTTTAGAGATGATACGTCAGTCATCCACAAATCTTTCTGCTGATGTGGAGAATGCTATTATCAAGGCATCAGAAAATGAAATAGAGGGCAGTCCTGCTAAAAACGCCTTAAATACTATAATAGAAAATATTAAGCTGGCAAGACAGCAGTCCACCCCAATCTGTCAGGATACGGGAGCCTTAATTTTTTATGTAGATTATAAAGCGGGCGGACAGGAAAAAGTGTTTATAGAAGCTATTTCAGATGCTGTTAGAGAGGCTACAGAGAAACAGTATTTACGTCCTAATGCTGTGGACCCTGTTACAGGTAAAAACAGTGGTAACAATACGGGAACAAATGCCCCATATATCCATTTTCATCAATGGGATAAAGATTATACAAGGATCCGTTTTATGCAAAAAGGCGGCGGCTGTGAAAACTGTGGCACACAATACAGACTGCCTGATATTAATTTAGGTGCAGGCAGAGATTTAAAAGGTGTGAGAAAATGTATTATAGATGCAATATATAATGCACAAGGCCAGGGTTGTGCACCAGGCATCATAGGTGTAGGTATAGGCGGAGACAGGGCATTATCTCACATATTAGCAAAAGAGCAGTTATTTAGAAAAATCGGGGAACGTCATATTGACCCTGAAATTGCATCCTTAGAAGAAGATGTATTAAAGGATTTAAATAAATTAGGAATAGGGCCTATGGGTTTTGGCGGCAAAACTACGGCTTTAGACGTGTTAATAGGTTATCAGCACCGTCACCCTGCAACATTTTATGTATCTATTGCATATATGTGCTGGGCTAACAGAAGAAAAATGATGACTATAAAAGATGACGGTGAGGTGATATATGCTTAAACTAAAAACTCCTTTAACAGAAGAAACTATTAAGTCATTAACAGTAGGGGATTCTGTCCTGCTTTCCGGCAGAATAGTTACAGCCCGTGATGCAGCCCATAAATTAATGGTAGAATCTAAGCCTGATTTTATTAGAGAATACTTAAAAGACGGTGTGATTTACCACTGCGGGCCTGTAGTTAAGCAGGATTCTAAAGGTGAGTGGTCATTTGTATCAGCAGGGCCTACTACATCATCACGGGAAGAACCATATCAAAGCACAGTAATAGGAGAGTATGGCGTTCGTGCAGTAATAGGTAAAGGCGGTATGGGGCCTAAAACATCTGCTGGTTTAAAAGAACACGGTGCTGTATATCTCCACGCAATAGGTGGTTCCGGTTCTATTACTGCAGCATGTGTTAAAAAAGTGGAGCATGTGTTTATGATGGAAGAATTTGGCACTCCTGAAGCATTCTGGGTAGTGCAGGTGGAAGATTTTCCTGTTATTGTTACTATGGATGCACACGGCAACAGTCTGCATGCTAACATATTAGATGAAAGCGGCAAAGTTTATAAAGAGATACTTGATAAGTAATATATAAATTTGTTTGGGGCAGTCTTCACTGCCCCCCCCCTTTTTTAAGGAGTATTAATGGATTTAGAAAGTATAAGGCTTTTAATGGAACAGGGTAGCGATTATAAAAATGCAGAATTTTTCAAAAAAACTTCGCCCTATGCTGCAAATGTAACAGGTATGCGGGTGCCAGATATTAGGAAAACAGCTAAAATAATATTAAAGCAGGACCCTGTATATTTTTTAAGTAATTATACTATTAAAACCCATGAAGATATACTGCTTTATGGTATTATAGTATCACTTTTAAAACTGCCTTTAGAAGAAAAAATAACATATATTAAAAAATATGTGCCTAAAATATATGACTGGTCCACATGTGATATTTTTGTATTATCATTAAAATTTAAAGATAAAGATCTTGATATAATTTATGATTTTGTAATGGAATATAAAAACAGCAGCAAAGAGTTTGAAGTAAGGTTTATGATAGTTATGTTGCTTAAATTTTTTTTAAAAGAACAGTATTTAGATAGAGTAAAAGATATATTAAATAATACGCAGCTAAATGACTACTATACACAAATGGCAGCAGCATGGCTTATTTCTATTATGTATATTAAACAAAAAGATTATACTTCTAAATATTTACAGTCAAACAATCTTGATAATTTTACCCATAATAAAGCATGTCAGAAAATAATAGAATCAAAAAGAGTATCAAAAGAAAACAAAGAATATATTAAAACATTAAAACGTTATTAATGTATAATAATACAAGAAAATGTAATAATATAAGGAGTAATATAATATGAAAAAACCGAATTTATTTATACTCATGATAGTTGTTTTATTATTCAGTATGGCTGGATGTAGAAATAATCAAGGAAGTAAAATGGTTTTAAATAATGATAATATCACAAATGTAGAAAAGGTATTTAAATATAATCCTGCTTCATTAGAAGAATTAAAAACAATTTTATCTAATGAAAGTATTAGATTAGACGAAATAGATGTCAGTAAAATAGAGGATATGGGTTATTTGTTTGCATTTAGTAAGAGAAAAGATTATTCGGGTATAGAAAGATGGAATGTATCTAATGTTACAAATATGATTGGAATGTTTTATGAAGCCGTAAATTTTAATCAAGATATTGGTGAGTGGAAAGTATTTAAAGTAAAAAATATGAGTAGAATGTTTCAAGGTGCTGTAAATTTTAATCAAGATATTGGGGAATGGAATGTATCTAATATTGAAAATATGTATGGTATGTTTGTAGGAGCAATACATTTTAATCAAGATTTAAGTAAGTGGAATGTTTCAAAAGTAACAAATATGGAGTCTATGTTTATGGGGGCTAAAAATTTCAATCAAGATATAGGAAAATGGGATGTATCTAATGTAAAAACTATGTCATTTATGTTTACAGGAGCATCAAGTTTTAACAAAGATATAAGTGAATGGAATATCTCTAATGTCAGATCTATGCACAGTATGTTTATGGACGCCAAAAATTTTCAATGCAATATTGATAAGTGGAACATAACAAATTTAGTAGATACTAGTTTTATGTTTAAAAATTGTCCACTTGAAAAGAATCCTCCAAAATGGTATAGGCTTAATATATCTGCAAAAAATGCCCTGTAAAAATATACAGGGCAAGAGGTGTGAATTAAGTTATATAAAAGTGAATATATGCGTATTAGAAAGGCCAAACCACATCAATAACTTTACCAAGCCAGCCTTTTTTAGTAGCCTGAGAAGTGGCACCGTTACCGGTATAAGTTATTTGTGCATCAGCTATGGCACTTGAAGAAATAGTGTTGGAGGCATCAATATCTTTATGTCTTACTATTCCTTTTAAAGTTATAGTCTGTTTTTCCTGATCAATTATAATTTCTCTACTGCCTTCTATTACTAAGTTACCAGAAGGCATAATATCTACAATTCTTGCTGCAATAGTTGCAGTAAAGCTGTCAGACTTTTTGTTAGAACCCTGCCCTTGATGGCTGTTACCTGTTGTTGCCCCAAGTGTTGGTTGAAAAGCAGCACCTGAACCTAAAAAGTTATTAACTCCAAGGTTAGTAGGCAGCCCCATCATAGCAGTAACATTTGCATTATATGAAGTAGCTTTAGAAGTCTGATTATTAGTAGAATTAGATGCAGAAGAATCTTCTTCTATTTTAACAATAACAACATCACCTATTCTTCTTGCTTTATAATCAAGAAATATTGTTCCGCTTGACCCAACATCAGACCAAAGTGATGGGTTAGGTTTATTCATTTCTGCTTCCTGCATTTTATATGCTTCTATTTCTGATTTATAACCGGAAGTAGGTATAGATGTTACAACATCATCATAATTTTTAGCTGCACAGCCTGAAAAAACAATAAGTGCAATTGATAATAAAAATATCCTTTTCATATATTCACCGCCTAAATATATTTGTCTTATTAACTAAATAAGCAAAACATATGCCAAATTAAAATATAAAGAGAATAGAAACCTGTCTGATTATAGCAGTGTTAAATTTTGGAAGCGAAAACAAAGCTATAATCAGACAATGTAAGGAGGTAAAAATGTTAGAGTCAAATACTCTAAATTTATGTTACGATTAATTACATTAAAATTCTGCTTTAACTACACCGTTGCCTATATAGTTTGCAGCTATCACTTTTTGTGATGCTGTATTCCTAACAAGCACAGGTTTTCCAGGCATTGCATTTTCTTCTACAATGCCTTGAGTTTCAATATGGAGTATACCGTTAGATACTATTATTTTCACAGCTTCTCCTTTTTTCAGTGCAGGCCTGTCCTGAATTAAATCAGTAGTAATAACTTTACCTGCAGGCACAGCTCTTGCTGCTGCCATATTTTCCACATTTGTAACAAGGTTGTATTTCAAATTAGTGATTTCCACTTTTTCTAAAGCCACTTTACCCTTAAGGGCATCTCCTGCTTTTAAACGTTCTTTAGTAACGTAAGCCTGTTTATAACCTTTTACATAGTAGTATATTTGATATTTACTATTTTCCATACTAACTTGTGCGTAAGCACCACCAAGTTTAGAAGTATCACATATTATTTTAAGATTACCGTTCATATCGTATAAATTATCAGGTATTCTTAACTGTTCAATAGTTACAGTAACATCAGGGTATGCTTTTTTATATTCTTCTTCTATAAGTGCGGCAACTTTTTCATAGGAAAGTTTTTCCCATTGTCTTGATACAAGCACATCAAAAAGAACATTCCCTTTTATACCTGCATTATCAATATGAGTCTGTATTTCGTCTTTAGATATAAGCACCTTTTGACCTGCTGCAATACCGCACTGCACTTTATAGTGAGGAACGTGGCTTGCTGTTAAATCATCAAGATAAACACATTCTTCATCAATAGTTATTTCTTTTTGAGCAAAAGCCATAGAAACAGTAAGTAAAAGTATTGTAATAGTTAATAATAATTTTTTCATATTACACCACCTTAACGTTTAAGGCCTGCCACAGTCTGCAGCATTTCATCACTAGTTTGAATTGCTTTAGAGTTCATTTCATAGGCACGCTGTCCTGTAATCATGTTTACCATTTCGTTTACCATAACTACATTGCTTGTTTCTAAAAACCCTTGTCTAACTTTACCAAAACCGTCTTCTGATGGTATACCCACTTGTGCAGCACCTGATGCACCTGTTGCAAGATATACGTTTTCACCAATAGAATCTAAGCCTGTAGGGTTAACAAACCTTGCTATTTCTATCTGCCCTAATTCTGTTTCTTCTACTTCACCAGGAAGTTTAACAGAGAAAATACCGTCATTAGATACTGATATGCTTAAAGCATTATCAGGAATATTAATGCCTGGTTCTAAAAGATACCCTTCAGGAGATACAACATCACCATTTGCATCAATAGAAAAAGCACCGCTTCTAATATACCCTATATTTCCATCAGGAAGTGTGATTTGGAAATATCCGTCGCCTTCAATAGTTAAATCAAGCTGATTGTAAGTATTTTCATAGTTACCTTGACTATGAATTTTTTGAATAGCAACAGTAGCTACACCCATACCCATTTGTATACCTGATGGGTGGTTAATCCCTGCTGCCGTAACAGCACCTGCTGCTTTAATGTCTTGATATAAAAGGTCTTGAAATAATATTCTGCCTTTTTTAAATCCATGCGTATTTACGTTTGACAGGTTATTTGACATATTATCAATATTCATTTGTTGTGCCTGCATGCCTGTCGCTGCTGTCCAAAGTGAACGAACCATAGTATTGCCTCCTTACAATAATACTATTGTGTTAAAATTTGTGTAGCTGATTTCTGACTGATTTCATCGTGGGTTTGAACTACTTTAGCATACATTTCATAACCTCTTGATGCTTCAATCATATGAACCATTTCAGCAATTGGGTCTACGTTGGCTCCCTCAACATATCCCTGCCTGATACCTGCATTATCTGCATCTATCGGTTCAATATCCACAGCTGCAAACTGGTTTCTACCAACTTTTTGTAATTGACGAACATCGTCAAACTCTACAATCATAAGCTGGTCTCCTGCAATACCATTAGCATAAACCGTGCCATTTTTATCAACTTCAAATCTAGCATTTTGGTCTACAGTAATGTTAGCTGTTCCTTGTGCATTTCTACTCATTACTTTATACCCTTCAGCAGTAACAAGTTCGCCGTCATCATTAAGAGTAAAGCTGCCGTCTCGTGTATATCTTACACCCCATGGTGTATCTATAGCAAAAAAAGCATTTTCCTGCTGAATTGCAAAATCAAATTTATTACCTGTTGCTTTAATAGGGCCCATTTCAAAATTTGCTGAGTTTTCATGGAGTAAAGTAACTGTATTAATTGTTTTGTTATAATGTGATTCCCTTATAAAATTTTGTGGGTATCTTTTATCTTCTGGTCTGTATATAGAAAAAACTGCTCTATCTCTTTTATAACCATTAGTATTCATATTTGCTAAATTGTTGGATATAGAATCCACTCTATTTTGCTGCATTAAAAGTCCGCTTGTTGCTGTATATAATCCGTTTTGCATAACACATTACCTCACTATACCAAATGCCTGTGGAAGTCCAGACTGAAAAATTTCTTCAAAACCTAATAAAGTTAGTTCTTTAACAGGTCTTGCTGCTTTTGACGGGTAGTAGTAAAAATTTTCATCAGATTTGCTGTTTACTCTGATTTGGGAATAAAATACTGCTCTTTCGTTTTGTTCCATAATGCTTACTGCAATAACAGAAGAATTTGTGCCTCTTGTTCTTTCTGGTGATTCTGTAACACTTACCATAAGAATAAAATCTGCTTTTGCAATATCATCAGTAATAACAGCATAGTTATTCATTTGTATGTATCTTTTTACAAGACTGCTGTAATAATGATCGTATGATTTTTGATGCCCTTGAGTCATAACAGCAGGCATAACAAATATAAGAGATTTTTCAGGTAAAGTCTCAAAAGGGTTTACATTAAAATCTACTACAGTTGCTTTAGTTTTATCTATTACTAAAGAAGAAAGGTTAGTTTCTAATTCGCCAATAATAAGTAATGGATAAAAAGCCGTAGTTGTAAAATTTAAAGGGTTTACCATTGCAACAGCTCCGCCAACTGTTGAACAGCCTGAAATAAGTGCCAGTAAAGACATTAATATAATTAATCGTTTCATAATATCGCCTCCGCTTTTTTATAAGCAATAGGCGTGCCAAAATTAAAGTAGGAAGATTTTACCTTTATTTTATTAGAATAATATGCCAAATAGATAAAGGGGCAGGTATAAATAGAAGTAAGCAAAATATTTATTTATTTTTTATATCCAGCTTCTTTTTTTCAAGTTCATAAATCATATTATTATTTATATTATCTTCATTGTATTTATAAGTATTAAGCTGACTTTCTATTTTATTCATCTGATTATGTTTTTCTGTTTGTTTTTTTATTTGTTCATGGCTTTCGTTTTTATTATTTTCTTTTTTAAATGTATTTATTACATTAGTTTGTGCCATAGTTTGAAAAGCTGATGTAAATATAAATGCAAAAATTGCAGTTAAAATTAATTTTTTCATATCCTACCCAAAAATAAAAGCCCGAAATATATTCGGGCTTAATAATATTATAAAATATATTTGCTTAAATCCACATTAGTGCTGATTTCTCCAAGTTTATTCTGCACATAATCTGCATTAATTACTATTTCGCCGTTGGCTCCTTCTGGTGCTTCGTATGCAATATCTTCCACAAGTTTTTCCATAATAGTATGCAGTCTTCTTGCACCAATATTTTCATTAGATGCGTTTACTGTAAAAGCAATATCTGCAATAGCATCTATACCGTCATCAGTATATTTAATTGTTACATTATCTGCTTCTAAAAGAGCAGCATACTGTTTTGTAATTGCGTTTTCAGGTTCTTTTAATATACATAAAAAATCTTCTTTTGTAAGCACATCAAGTTCTACTCTTATAGGGAAACGGCCTTGAAGTTCAGGTATTAAATCTGATGGTTTTGCCATGGAAAAAGCACCTGCTGCAATAAAAAGAATATGGTCAGTTTTTACAATACCGTATTTCGTATTAACAGTAGAGCCTTCCACTATAGGCAGTAAATCCCGCTGCACACCTTCTCTTGAAATATCGCCCCCTCTGCTAGAATTTGAGCTGGAAGAACAAATTTTATCAAGTTCATCAAGGAATACAATACCAGACTGTTCCACCCGTTTTAAAGCTGTGCTTTTAACATCATCCATATCAATCAGCCTGTTTAATTCCTGACTTTCAAGCACACTTCTAGCTTCGCTGATTTTCATTTTACGTTTTTTTGTTTTATTAGGGAACATATTTTTCATCATATCGTTTAAATCTATACCCATATCTTGAAAACCTGCGTTTGTAAGCACTTCCACATGGGGTGATGCTTCATCTACATCTATTTCTATAAATCTGTCATTAAGCTGCCCGCTTATAAGTTTTTCTTTCATTTTTTCTCTTGAATCGCCACCTGTGTTTTCATGGCCCTCAAGAGAGTAGGATACTGGTTTTGGCGGCAGTAAAATATCAAGTATTTTATCTTCCACAAGTTGCTTAGCTTTTTCAATATGGAGTTCTTTTTGTTCAGATTTTACCATATTAACACCTATTTCCACTAAATCTCTTATCATGGATTCCACATCTCTGCCAACATATCCCACTTCTGTATATTTACTTGCTTCCACTTTTATAAAAGGTGATTTTGTAAGACGAGCAAGCCGCCTTGCAATTTCTGTTTTACCAACCCCTGTAGAACCTATCATAATAATATTTTTAGGTGTAATTTCTTCCCGTATTTTTTCAGGCAGCTGCAGCCTTCTCCAGCGGTTACGCAGTGCAACAGCTACAGCTTTTTTAGCATTTTTCTGCCCTACAATATATTTATCAAGTTCATTTACAATCGCTTTTGGTGTAAGATGATCTGCCATTCTTAAATTCTCCTTATAATTCTTCTATAATAACATTTCTATTAGTATATATACAAATAGAACCGGCAATATTAATAGCTTTTTCTGCAATATCTCGTGGTGAAAGTTCAGTATTTTCTAATAATGCTCTTCCTGCAGAAAGTGCATAAGGGCCGCCGGAACCAATAGCTGTAACACCGTCATCTGGTTCTATAATATCCCCTGTGCCTGATAATACAAAAGTATCCTGTTTATCTGCAACAATCATCATAGCTTCTAGTTTTCTAAGATACCTATCGCTTCTCCAGTCTTTTGCCAGTTCAACAGCAGCCCGTGCCAGCTGGTTATTACTGTCTTTTAATTTTGCTTCAAACCGCTCCATTAAAGTAAAGGCATCAGCTGCAGAACCTGCAAAACCACAAAGCACACTGCCCCCTGCTAAACGGCGTATTTTCCGTGCGTTATCTTTCATAACAGTATTACCAAAAGTAACCTGACCGTCCCCTGCCATAGCAACTTTATCATTTCTCCTAACTGCTACTACTGTGGTAGCCTGTATTGTATTTTGATTATGTTCCATAGATTCCTCATAATTTTTTATAAAGTGATTAGTTATATAGTATAAGGAAATGTTACAAATATGTCAAACTTATATATAAAAAAAATAATTTTTTCTTTATTTCTCCATAATAATATAATAATATAGTAAAAAAATAAGGCAGGTAATATATGAAAATAAAAAGTAAAGCAGGTTTTTGGCTGGTATATGCTTTAGGAACACTGCTTCTTAAAACGTGGCGGATAAAAAATTATAACAGAGACCATTTTGAAGAAAGCAGAAAAGCAGGTAAAAGTCCTGTGTTAGTGTTATGGCATGATTCTTTACTTCCTGTTGCCTTTAACCATAGAAATGACGGTATAGTTACTATAGCATCAGATTCTAAAGACGGCAGTCTTATTGCATATATACTTGAAAAATGGGGTTTTAAAGTGGCCCGTGGTTCATCAACTAGAGGGGGGCTTAAAGCTGCCATGAATACTATTAAAACATGCAAGGCAGAAAAACGCCCTGCAGCTGTTACAGTAGACGGGCCGAAGGGGCCGCGTCATGAAGTAAAAAGCGGCGCACTGCTGATTGCTAAAAATCTTGATAATATGGTGTATGTAGTTACTATAAAAACAAAAAGCTATATCAGGTTTAAAAGCTGGGATAAATTTATTTTACCAAAACCTTTTGCAAAAATAGAAGTGTGGTATTCTGATGTTTTTTATGTAAGTGATGTAAAAGGTGAGGAAGCATTAAAAGAGGATACAGAAAAACTGCAGGCCCTTATGTTAAACAGAACAAAAGAAGTATTTGATGAGTTTATGTAATATGGTTATGAAAATTCTATTATTTATATATAATGTTCTGCTTATTTTTATAACTATACTTGCTGCCCCTTTAGGTTATATTATTATGCGTTATAAAAATAAACATCAGCATTATTTAGAACGGTTTGGGTTTATTCGTATTAACGATTTTAATGGCAGTAAATCAATATGGTTTCACTGTGCAAGTGTGGGGGAAGTCCGCAGTATTGAAAAAATAGTAAAATATTTTAGAAAAGAATATAGTGATTACAGTATAATTGTTACTACTATGACTGCAGCAGGCAGAAAAGTGGCATATGATTATATTAAAGCAGATAAAGCCTTTTTACTTCCCCTTGAAAATCCTAACGCAGTATCTAAAATAATCAGTTATATGAATGTATCGTGCCTTATTATTGTAGATACAGAACTTTGGCCTAATCTTATATATACAGCATCAAGTATTATACCTGTATTTTTAATAAACGGCAGAATATCTGATAAAACATTTAAAACATATAAAAGATTTCGGTTTATTTTTAAAAACGTGCTGGAAAGATTTAGTGCTGTATTAACAAAAAGCAGCCTTGATGAAGAAAGGTTTATAGAAATAACAGGCAGCAGCAGTAAAATAATTACAGCAGGCAATATTAAATTTCAAGAACGCAGAAATAAAGAAGACGTTAAAATTATAGAAGAACTAAAAGGGTATAAAATATTTTTAGCAGCATCCACCCATGAATCAGAAGAAGAAATTATTCTTTCATGGTTTCAAGGCGGTATGCTTTTATTTGATAAAATAGTTATTGTGCCACGTCATATAGAAAGAAGTGAAAGTATTAAATCACTTGTAAAAAAGCATGGCTATAGTGCAGGCCTTTTTAGTGAACGTGATTTTAGTAAAGATGTTATAATTATAGATGCTTTTGGGCTTTTAGAAGGTCTTTACTTACAGGCTGCAAAAATATTTACAGGCGGTTCTTTAATTGCAAAAGGCGGCCATAATATTTACGAGGCCTTACAGTTTGAAAAAACTACAGCTGTTGGAAAATATATGTTTTCTTTTAAAGAAATATATGATAAAGCAAAACAGTATAATGTTGTATATGATGTGGAAAATAAAGAAGACTTTACTGCATATATAGAAAGTGATGAAAAAAACTGTAATTTTAAAGATTTTTTTAAAGATATAGATGAAGCAAATAAAAATACTATATCTATAATAACAGAAACATTATCATCTGTGCTTTATAAAAAGGAAGAAAAATAATGCTTTATTACATATTAAAACCTGTTGTAATACTATTAGAACATACACCTAGAACAGTGCTTTTTGGTGTAGCAAAATTTATGGCATTTTTCACATGGCACTTTTCTAAAGAAAGACGTCATGTTGCCTGCACTAACGCAGAAATATTACAGGCAAAAGACCCGTATAAAACAGCAAGGCAGTCAATCAATTATACTTTTATGGCTTATATTGATATATTTTTTGCATCAAGAATAAACAGTGAATATATAAAAAACCATGTAGTTATAGAAAACAGAGAAATATATGAAAAGTTCAAAGAAACAGGACAAAACATTGTTTTTGCAGGTGGCCATTTCGGCACATGGAGTATTATAGCAAATATAATAACACAGGCCCTTGATTTAAAACTTATAACCATAGGCAGATCCACTAAAAATAAAGCTGTAGATAAAATATTAGATCAGCTTAGAAGTTCTGATAAAATAGCTTATATTACCCATAGAGGTGCTATGAACAAACTTTCCCATTTTATAGCAGAGGGCTATATTCCAGGAGTTTATATTGACCATATTGCACCTGATAAAGACTGTATAAATGCTTTATTTTGTGGCTATAAAGTCCCTGTTATTGCAGGTATTCCTGCCCTTTGTGCTAGAAAAAACTACCCTGTAGTTTTATTTTTTGGTTTATATGAAGGCCATAACACAAGGATTATTTTAAAAGGCCCTGTTTATCCTGATACTTCTTTGAAACCAAGGCAGAGAATATTAAAGCTGGCAGAAGATATTAATAAAATATATGAAGAAGTTTTTAAGCAGTATCCTGAGCAGTGGTATTTAATCCACAGACGTTTTAAAAGGGTAGAGCTTGAAGACGGCACAATAAGTAATCATGTTTATAACGAGGATTAATTATGGATAACTTAAAACCAGTAGTATTTTTAGACAGAGACGGCACAATAAATTACGATGCAGGCTATATCAACCATGTAGATAATTTTATAATCTACCCCTATGCTGCACAAGCCATACGGATGCTTAATGAAAAAGGATTTCTTGTAATCATAATTACTAACCAGTCAGGGTTAGCCCGTGGTTTTTTTAATGAAAATACTTTGGAAGAAATCCATTCCTATATGATTTCTCAGCTTAGAAAAAAAGGTGCAGAAATAGACGGCATATATTTCTGCCCCCATGACCCTAATGCAAAAATAGAAAAATATAAATCAGTATGTTCCTGCAGAAAGCCTGAAACAGGGCTTGTAGATCAGGCATTAAAAGATTTTAATATTGATAAAAACAATATGTATTTTATAGGTGATAAACATTCTGATATTATGGCAGGATATACATCAGGCTGTAAAACCATAATGGTAAAAACAGGTTACGGAAAAGGTGATCTTATCCATAAATCAAAATCATGGAAAGTAAAACCAGATATGGTTGCTGACACACTTTTGCATGCTGTCAAATATATTTTATAAAAATGCAAGATTATTCTTGAAAAAAATAAAAATATGTAATAGACTTGTAACTCAAATAATATATTAATACGTATGGTGCAAAATGAAAAATAAGTTGTTATTATTTATTTTATCCATAATGATTTTATTTCCTGTATTATCTTATGCAGGTTATGAAAATGTGGATGTCAATAAGGCCGAAGAATATATTAATTCAGGTGAATATATTCTTGTAGATGTAAGGACACCTGATGAATTTAAAAGTGGTCATATAAAAAAAGCCTATAATATTGATTTCTACAACAATTTAGAGCAGGATTTTTTAAAACAGTTCCCGGATAAAAATAAAAAGTATTTGTTATACTGCAGGTCTGGTAACAGGAGTGTGTATGCTGCAAGGCTGCTTTCAGGGCTGGGATATAAAAATATTGTAAATATGCAGGGTGGAATTGTATTATGGACTGCTTTTGGAAAAAAGCTGGAACGATAAAATATTGAAAAAGTAATTATTTGAAAAATGGGGAAGTAGAGTGGATTACGAAAAATTAAAACAGGTTACTGTTCTTTATGTGGAAGATGAAGATATGATGCGGGAATCTGTTGTTATGCTTTTAAAAAGACGGTTTAAAAAAGTGCTTGTAGCTGCCAATGGTATGGAAGCTTTAAATATATATAAAACAGAACAACCCGACGTTGTTATTACAGACCTGCAGATGCCTGTAATGGACGGAGTAGAGTTATCAGAAAAAATAAGAGCTTTAGGGGATACGCCTATTATAGTGGTGTCTGCTTTTAATGATGACAGCCACCAGGTGCCTCAGGCAAACGGCAGGTTATTAAAACCTATTATTAAAGAAGATTTATTTGATATTGTTCAAAAATGTATCAGCTGATAAAAAATAACAGCAAAATATTATTTATTAAAAACCTTACTTTTCCCAATCAATATGAAGTTTAATATTTTGCTGCTAAATTTATTTTATTAAAAATAGCCGAAATTTTCAAGACTTATTTTTATAAACCGTATGCTTTTCTCAAAACAGTTTCTGAGTTTTCTTGTATTAAGTTGCTAAAAAGCCTGACAATTCTTTTGTTATCTTCTATATTGTTGCCCTTTTTTATATTATCAATAGCGTTTGAAATAACGTTATCAATATAGATTTTAGTAGGTGCATTAATATTTTTTAAAGAACTCTTATCCATATTTAACTCGCTTTTAGCTGCTTTAGTTTCATTAGTAATAATTTCATCATTTGACGGTTTATTACTGCTGTTTATTACAGGAGCATAATAATCTTGTGTGTTTATATTTTGTATTACCATAAAACTACCCTCACTTAAATTTTTATGTAAAACTAGTAAATTTTTATATAAAACTAGAAGCAAATAATATGCCAAAAAGTGATTAAATAGTAAGTGTAAACAATAATAATCATATTAAATATAACTACCTTTAAAATCTTGTTTTTTAATAATTTTTAATATATAATAAATGATGTGTATAAATATTTTTATTAATTAAGTAAAAATATTTATTTAAAAATGTAATTTATCTGGAGACTATATGGTAAGAGAGTATAAGGACAGCCGTCATACTAAAGAAACGCAGGTAGATATATCACTTAATCTTGATACTCACGATTATAAAATAGATACAGGCATCGGTTTTTTTGATCATATGCTGGAACTTTTTGCCCACCACGGTAGTTTTGGGCTTGAGATTAAAGCAAAAGGCGATACCCATATTGATTACCACCATACAGTAGAAGATACTGCCATTTTATTAGGTAAAGCCTTTTATAATGCTTCTGGGGATAAAAAGGGTATAAAACGTTACGGTAATTTTACAGTGCCTATGGATGAAGCATTAGTGGAATGTGTTATAGATTTCGGCGGCAGGCCTTATTTATCGTATGGGTTAGTATTTTCATCATCCAAGTGTGGTGATTTTGATACGGAGCTGGTGGAAGAATTTTTCCGAGCTTTTACATACAACGCAAAAATTAACCTGCACTTAATCATGCGTGCAGGCGGCAACTCTCATCATGTATCAGAAGCAGCATTTAAGTCATTTGCAAGAGCATTAAAAGATGCTTTAACTATTGAAAGTGATAGATTAATGTCTACTAAAGGGATAATAGAATAATATGATAACAATTATAGATTTTGGCGGGGGCAACCTGCGTAGTGTTCAAAAAGCAATAGAACACGTTGGTTTTGAAGCAGAAATAACAAGCGATGCAGAGATAGTTAAGCGGGCAGAACATTTAATATTCCCAGGCAACGGTGCTTTTGGGGATTCTATGGCAGGGCTTAGAAAAAACGGGCTTATTTCTGCTATAGATGAAGTAATACAAAAAGGCAACCCCTTTTTAGGTATATGTATAGGTATGCAGTGCCTTTTCCAAAAAAGTTACGAATTTGGTATTCATGAAGGTTTAGGATATATTGAGGGGGTTGTAAAAAAATTCCCTGATGAATTAATAAAAGATAATATGAAAATCCCTCATACTGGGTGGAATACTGTTCATTTTAAAGAAAATCATCCTGTTTTTAAAGATATTAAACAGGATTCTTATTTTTATTTTGTTCATTCTTATTACTGCCAGTGTATAGATGAAAAAAATATTTTAAGCACTACAGATTACGGCACAGAGTTTACTTCTGCTGTAACTTATGAAAATATTACAGGAGTTCAATTTCATCCTGAAAAAAGTCAGCAGGCAGGGTTAAAACTGCTTGAAAATTTTTGTAGATTATAAATAAACAGAATTAGAGGAATAATATGTTAGTTATACCAGCTATTGATTTACTTGATTCAAAAGTTGTAAGGTTGAAAAAAGGGGTTATGGAAGAAGCAACAGAATACGGCCACGACCCTAGAGATGTATCTTTAATGTTTGCAGAGCTTGGTGTTAAAAGGCTGCATATAGTAGATTTAAACGGTGCAAGAACAGGGGAAAATGAAAACTTTAATATTATAAAAGAAGTGGTGGAAAAATCAAAATTACAAATAGAAGTAGGTGGCGGCATTAGAGATATGGCAAGGCTTGATGCTTATATGGATATGGGTGTAAGCTATGCTATATTAGGAACGGTTGCTGTAAAAAACCCAGGTTTTGTTGTGGAAGCTGCAAAAAAATATCCAGGTAAAATTATTTTAGGAATAGATGCTAAAAATATGATGGCAGTTACAGAAGGGTGGTATGAAAACAGCACACTTTCTGTATCGGATATTATTAATAAATATAAGGGCTGCAGAATAGAAAGTGTTGTTTTTACAGATATTGATAAAGACGGTATGTTATCAGGTATTAACAGCAGTGCCATAAAACAGGTGGCAGATATATCGCCTTTTCCAGTTATTGCTTCAGGTGGCGTATCTAGTATTAATGATATAAAATCATTAAGAAGTATGGCACACAGTAATATAAAAGGCTGTATAATAGGTAAAGCCATATACGAAAACAAAATTAATTTAGAAGAAATATTTGCATAAGGGAAGTGTATGAAAAAGATTCCATTTTTAATAGATATTATAGCTACCGGGTTTTATTTAGGTAAAATGCCTTTTATGCCCGGCACATTTGGAAGTCTTGCTGCTATTCCATTAGGTTATTTATGCAGCCTTGCTTTTATGCCTGTTTATGCAGACTGGGCAGTTTTTGCTGCTGTATTTTTTGCAGGTGTATTTGTATCATACAGATATACCACAATTACGGGGCTTGAAGATCCTGGTTCTGTTGTTATAGACGAAGTGGCAGGGCTTTTATTGTTTTATTTAATATTCCCTTTTAAACCTGTTTATATTATAGCAGGGTTTATACTTTTTAGAATATTTGATATATTAAAACCCTTTCCTGTCAGCTTTTTTGACGGTATAAAAAACGGCTGGGGGATTATGCTTGACGATATTGCAGCAGGGCTTTATGCTGTGCTTGCATGGTATATAATTATAAAAATATTAGAAAGTTTTAATATTATACTGTAATGGAAATAAATATAAGGTGATTATGAATATTTGTATATTAAGTATAGGTTCTGAATTATTAGAAGGCAGTGTGGTGGATACCAACTCTGCTTTTATAAGCAGCAAGCTGGCAAGGTTTGGTGCAGCACCTTCCATGATACGTATGGTGCGTGATAATAAACAGGAACTTATTGAATTATTTACAAGATTTTCAAAAGAATACGATTTAATATTAACAACCGGCGGGTTAGGCCCTACATTTGATGATATTACAATGGAATGTTTAGCAGCAAGTGCTGGTGTGGAACTAGAATTTAGAGAGGAAGCATATCTTCATCTTACTAAAATACTTAGCAGTTCCAAAGTTATAATAAGGCAGGAACATAAACATCAATGTATGCTGCCAAAAGGCTGTAAACTCTATAATAATAATTTCGGCACGGCTTTAGGTGTTTCCATAGAATTAAATAACGCACAGGTAGTATGTATGCCCGGTGTGCCTGTGGAAATGAAAAATATGTTTAATGATTATATTATGCCTGAATTAATAGAAAGATTTAATTTAGGTGCTATTGCATATATTGATATGCACTTTTTATCTATTGCAGAATCAGAAATAGATGCAGTTATTAGAAAATTAAATATTCCTGATTCTTTAGAGTGTATTATTAATGCTTCTAGTGGTAAAGTTTTAGTAAAACTTAGAGGCAGAGATCATGAACAGGCAGAAAAAACAGCCCTTGAACTTGCAAGAGCTTTCCCAGGCCATTATGCAGGCAGAGGTGATGTTAATTCTTTTGAGCTGCTTATACAGGTTTTAAAAAGTAAGGGGAAAACTGTAAGTTTTGCAGAAAGCTGCACAGGGGGGCTTTTTTCTAAACTTATTACAGATATTAGTGGTGCATCTGCTGTTTTTCACGGCAGTATAGTAAGCTATGATAACTCTATAAAAGAAAATGTGTTAGGTGTTAGTGCAAATACTATTAATACATTTGGTGCAGTAAGCTATGAATGTGCTTTAGAAATGGTATTAGGCGTGCATAAGCTTATGAAAACAGATTATGCAGTATCTATTACAGGTATTGCAGGCCCTACAGGTGCTTATGTGGATAAAGAAGTGGGGCTTGTTTATATAGGTATTACAGACGGCGAAAAAGTAGATGTTGTTACAAATAATTTTACAGGCAGCAGGCAGCAGATTAGAACAAAAAGTGTTAATAAAGCACTGCTTTCTCTAATTAATTTTATAGGACGGGGTTAAATTAAGTAAAAATAAACCTTAAGTAATAAGTATATATTTTGACGTAGTATATTTTTAGTAATAAAAATATAAATTAAGCGGCTGTGCTTATAAGGAGAAAAAATGACAGATACTTTATACAGCGGTTTAGCAGATAACTTAAAACAAAGGGAAATATATGACAAACCCCTTCCCAACTGGTTTTTAGTGCTGTTTTTATCTTTTTTAACATTTGGTATATACGGTCTTTATATAATAGGTAAAAGAGTTTTACGGGTGGACCATTATATATCAAGAAAAAAAGAGTTTTATACATATGTATTAATGTTTTTAGAAAGAGATGAAATACATAAGAAAATAAAAGATGACAGTATGTATTTAATGCTGAAAGATGTGGTAAATAATTACGATGAACATTTAAAACCAATATTTCCATTAATTTCTAAAATATTAATATTGGTTGTAATATTTTATATTTTGTCTTTTATTGTTATACTTGATTATGTTTTACTTGTTGATTTTGGTTTTATGTCTTTTTTATCTTTATTAATAAATATTATAGGAACAGCCATATTTATATTATTATGGGTATATATTTATAAAATGAACAGAATATGGGATGATATACAGATTTTTGAAAAAAAAGTGTATGAATACATAAATTATACATTTATTTCTTTAAATTTAATGGAGAAACCTGTAATGTATGTATTAGATAAAAATTGCAAAAAACCTTTTGTTATATATGTGATATTAAGTATAATAACATTTGGTATTATGTCAGCAGTGTGGGATTATTTTATACACACTCTGCCTGATAAATTATACAGTAAATTTCATAATACAGAAGATATAGTATCAAACCATATGATAAACTATATAAAAAACGGCAGTATATAGAAAAAATTAAATTTGTGTAAAAATATTAATTTTTTAAAAGTTAAAGGGAATAAGGATAGTATTTAATATGGAAGTTATTAAAGGTTTAGAAAATGTTAATATAGATAAAGACTGTGCCGTATGTATCGGTAATTTTGACGGGCTGCATTTAGGACACAGGTCAATTATATCACGTTTAAAAAAGGAATCAGAAAGCAGAGGTTTAAAAAGTGTTATTCTTACTTTTGACCCTCACCCTTATAAATTTTTTAATAAAGATATAAAACTAATTTCTACACCTAAACAGCGGGAAGAAAAATTTGCAGCACAAAATACAGATTACTTAATATGTGCAGAATTTAATAAATCACTTTCAGATATGGCACCAGAAGAATTTTTTAAAACTATACTTCTTGATAAACTCCATGCAAAACTTATTATTGTAGGCAACGATTACAGGTTTGGTAAAGGCAAGCAGGGTGATACAGCTTTACTTGCAGAATACGGTAGAATTTATAATGTGGATATACTGCTTTCCCATAAAATGACAGACAGTAATGGTGAAATTATCTCAAGTTCAAGAATCCGCACTTTATTATCTCAAGGGCTTGTAGATGAAGCAGCTGTATTATTAAACTGCCCTTACGCTTTAGAGGGTGTTATAATCCACGGTGATGAAAGAGGCAGAAAAATAGGTTTTCCTACAATTAATTTAAAGGTGGATAACGAAATGCTGCCTTTAAGCGGCGTTTATGCTGCAAAAGTTAAAGTTAAGGGGCAGACGTATAACTCTATGGCGTATATAGGTCATATACCTACTATTAATAATAAAATGGAATTAAGAGTGGAAGCAAATATTTTTGATTTTCATGAAGAAATTTATGGAGAATTTGCAGAAATAGTATTGTATAAATATATTCGCAGTGATATAAAGTTTAATTCATTAGAAGGGCTTATGGACCAGATGAAAGAAGATGAGGCAAAAATTACTGTCTATTTAAAACATTTTGATGAATATAGTATTAGTCAGGGTAATAAATGAAAAGCAGAAAAATAAGTTACGTTAGTTTAGGCTGTGCAAAAAATCAGGTAGATTTTGAATATTTAATAGGTGAACTTGCAGGGGACGGGTTTGTATCGGAACAAGACCCTGCAAAGTGTGATGCGGTTATTATTAATACATGCGGTTTTATAGAACCTGCTGTTAAAGAAGCTGTAGATAATATACTACATATGGAAAATATTATAAGCAAAAAAGCTAAGCTGATTGTTACAGGCTGTATGGTAGAACGGTATAAAGAAGAAGTATTAAAAGAGATGCCTGAAATAGATTTTGTTACAGGGGTTGGTAAATTAAGTGAAGCTGCAGATTATTTAAGAGATCTTTTTCATATTGAAAAAAGTGGTAATAAAATAGTCCGTGCTGTTACAAATGTGCCTTATTATGCTTATGTTAAAATCAGCGAAGGTTGTAATAATACATGTGCTTTTTGTGTTATTCCAAGTATCCGTGGCAGGCTTAAAAGCAGAACAATGGAAGATATTGAAGAAGAAATAAATATGCTTGTATCTCAAGGTGTTAAAGAGATAGTTATAATTAGTCAGGATACTACTCAATACGGTATGGATATTTATAATAAAGCTATGCTTATACCACTTATGAAAAATTTAACATCAAAATTTAATAACACACTTTTTAGAATGCTTTACTTAAATCCGGAAGGTGTTACAAAAGAATTAATAGAGTTTATGGCAGGCCAGGAAAATATTATAAAATATTTTGAAGTGCCGGTGCAGCATGCAAGTGATAATATACTTACTGCTATGAGAAGAGCATCTACAAGGCAGGTTATAGATCAAGTATTTAATAATATAAGAGAAATATGTCCTGATGCTTTTATAAGAACAACTTTTATAGTAGGTTTTCCAGGAGAAACAGAAGAAGATTATAATGAACTTTATGAATTTATAAAAGATAAAAAGCCTGATTATGCAGGTTTTTTTCCATACTATAACGAAGAAGGTGCATCAGCATATAATTATGATAACCAGGTAGATAAAACAATAGTAAAGGGAAGAATAAAAAAACTGCAGTCATTACAGAAAAAAAATACAAGCACCCGTTTAAGAGAATTTAAAAAGAAAGAGTTTTTATGTTTTGTAGATAAAGAAAACGATGACTTTGCTTTTATATTAGAAGGGCGTGCTTTATTTCAGGCACCAGATACCGACGGTAAACTATACGTAACTGACGGCCAGGCTTATAAAGGCAGCGGCCCCTATAAATGTATTGTAAATAAAGTGGCATATCCTGATATATATGTTACTTTTTTAGAGGGTGATAATGCGTAAGATTTTATATGCCCTTTTACTTATATTAATTGCATCAGGCTGTGCAAAAGAAATAGAAGTGGATAAGCCTGCAGAATACTATGAAACATTAGGGGATGAACTTTCAGAACAGGGCAAATATTTAAAAGCTGCAGAAAAATATGAACAGGCACTTGTGAGAGCAGAAACTCCGGAACATGTGGCATCGTTACAGCTGGCATTGGCAGATAATTATTTTTTAGGTGGTAAATATATTGAGGCTATCCCTGTGTATGAAGTATATTTAGAAGTATATAAAGGGTGGGAAGATGTAAAACTTGCTACTGTTAGAGTAGGGCTTGCATATTTTAATCTTGTCCGCTATGCTTCTCAAGACCAGACGAATACAGAACGTGCATTATATTATTTAGAAGAAGTAAAATCAAAATATCCTGACCTTGTGGAAGAATATGATGTAAATATAAGAATAAGTTTATTAAGAGAACGGCTTGCAAAAAAAGAAATGATAATAGGCAACTATTATGGCAGAATTTTAAAGCCTGACCCACAACTTTTAAGATATAAATACGTCATTAAACATTACAGCGATACTATATATTACGGACAGGCAGTATATAAAGCATGTAAAATATTATTAAAGCAGGATAAATTAGATGAAGCAAAAGGCTATGCTGCTGATCTTGCATTAAAAGATGAAACAAATGAATATGTGAAAAAAACCAATAAAATAATATTAAAATACGAAGAAAAAAGGCAAAAGGAAATAAATAAAAGGTGATCTATGCTTGATTTAAAATATATTATCAGTAACTTAGATGAAGTAAAAGAAAAAACAAAAAATAGAAATTATGATTTTGATTTTGATACACTGATTAAGGAAAACGAAAACAGAAAAAAAGCTATCAGCAAAGTGGAAGAATTAAAAGCAGAAAAAAATGCAGTATCTAAAAAAGTAGGTGAAATGAAAAGACAGGGGTTAGATACGGCTGACCTGCAGGAACAGGTTAAGAAAAATGCAGGTTTAATTCAGGAATATGATGAAGCAGTTGCAAAAAGTGATGAAATAATCCGCAGTATGCTTTTAAGTCTACCAAATATAATAGATGATACTACACCTGTTGGAAAAGATGAAAATGATAACCTGGAAGTTCGTAAATGGGGGGAGCCTAAAAAGTTTGATTTTGAACCTAAAAACCACTGGGAAATAGGTGCTGATTTAGGCATAATAGATTTTGAACGTGGTGTAAAAATAGCAGAATCAAGGTTTAATATATTATCAGGTATAGGGGCAAGGCTTGACAGGGCTTTATCTTCTCTTATGCTTGATATGCACAGGGAAAAAGGGTATGTGGAAATGAGTGTGCCTTACCTTGTAAATACTAAAGCTATGATAGGCACAGGCCAGCTGCCAAAATTTGCAGAAGAAGCATACTTATGTGAAAAAGATAACCTTTATTTAATTTCTACAGCAGAAATACCTGTTACTAATATGTATGCAGATGAAATACTAGATATTAAACATCTGCCTGTATATAACACTTCCCTTACTGCATGTTTTAGACGTGAAGCAGGAAGTTACGGTAAAGATACAAAAGGGCTTATAAGAAACCACCAGTTTAATAAAGTGGAACTTGTAAAAATATGCAGTGCAGAAACATCAGTAGAAGAACATGAAAAATTAACATCAGATGCAGAAAAAATATTACAGGTATTAAATTTACCATACAGAGTGATGGCATTAAGTTCTGGTGATATAGGTTTTTCCAGTGCTAAAACATACGATTTAGAAGTATGGCTGCCGGGGCAGAATTGTTACAGAGAAATATCATCATGCTCTAATTTTAAAGATTATCAGGCACGTAGAGCAAATATAAGATATAGAGATAAAGACGGTAAAGTAAAATTTGCCCACACATTAAACGGGTCAGGTTTAGCAGTAGGCAGAACACTTGTGGCAGTATTAGAAAACTACCAAAATAAAGACGGTTCTGTTACAATACCTGAAGTGCTGCGTCCATACTTAAACGGTTTAGATGTAATTAAAAAAGGTTAATATATGCCTGTATTATATGTAGCTGGTATATCTATCAGCGATAATATAAAAGATACACCTGAAAAAACGTTAAATATAATAAGTCAGTGTAGTATTGCAGTGGGAGAAGAACGTAAAATTAGTGCTAAACTTCTTAATGCTGCAAAAAGCAGTGCGGAACTTTATTTAATCAACGAACATAGTAATGACGAAACAAGAAAAGAGATTTTAGAAAAAATAAAGGGTGCTGAGAAATCTGTATTTTTTTCAGATGCAGGCACCCCTTGTATATCAGACCCTGATTATAAATTTATAGAAATGTGTAAAACATCAGGTATAAAGGTGGTAAGTCTTCCCGGGCCTAGTTCTTTAGCAAGTGCTGTAAGTGTATCAGGCATAAATGCAAAAACATTTTTCTTTGCTGGCTTTCCACCACGAGAAAAAGAAAACCGTAGAAAATTTTTTGAAGATATAGAAAAAAGTAAAGTAACTACAGTATTTATGGAAAGGCCATATGTTCTAAAATCCACCATAGAAGAAATGGCATTTATAAAACGTAAAATCAGCCTTTCATTAAATTTAGGGTGTGATAATGAAGAAAATTATTACGATTATCCTGCTAATTTAATAAAATATGTGGAAAATAAAAAAGCACCTTTTGTGGTGGTTATAGGCAGCAGATAAGTTTTTTATGATAAATCTATTTAAATATATATATAGTCAATGTGTTGATTTGATAATTTTTTCCTTGTAA
>RCNI01000488.1_pt1 | contig 24296 bp, 16 predicted proteins | sample 2041151 | NCBI WGS metagenome assembly RCNI01 (sample SAMN09708214, study PRJNA481090) | feces metagenome | isolation source: feces | place: Antarctica: Albino Rookery | reverse complement strand
CTATGTGTCAGCAAATTGCGAAAAAGAAATGTGCCGTGGTCGAACAAAAAAAGTCGACCATGGCACAGACAAAATCAGCAAAACGCTACATCTCAGCGAGTTACGGTAACAGACAGTGGCATGGTCCCCAAGAAGGGGGAAGAAGGGAACCAGCCGGCCGTCACGCAAACGGACCCGAACCAGAGAAACGACCCAAGCCGGGAACCGCCGCCCGTCACCACTGCTGCTTGATGATGCAACCGGCGCGGAACGTGATGCCCGGCATGGGCAGGCCGCCGATGTCCGCATAATGCGTATCGGTCAGGTTGCCGCCGTCCAGGTAAAGCTCCAGGAACCTCCAGCTCCAGCTGAAACGCGCATCCAGAAGAGCGAAAGGCGCATAGTCCCTGACCTCGCTCTGCGAAGCGTCGCCCGGCACCGGATAGTAAGTAAACTTCCCTGCCCGGTCATAGACGGAACCGGAAACGGTCAGACGGAAACCATAAGGAAACCTCAACGCGACTTCCAGAGCGGCCTTGTTCCGCATATGATCCATCGCATTCTTACTGATGATCTCCTCATTCCGATTGGCCAGAATATAAGCATAGCCCAGGACAATGCGGTCGACCACCGTGTTCTCCGGCCGGTAAGCCGCCGTGACCTCCGCTCCGAAAGTTCCCAGCCGGCCCGTCTGCTCGGAATGCCATTTCCCGGCGAACTCGCCTTCGTCATGCCAGACCCAGTCGATGATGTTCCGCCCCATCCGGTACCAGGTTCCCAGTGCCGCCGACCAAGGACCGGAATGAAAAGCCCCTTTCAGTCGGAAAGTGACCGCATCCTCCGGCACCAGCTCCAGATTGTTGACCTGAGCCGGTGATGTATAATATAGGTCGGTGAAAGTCGGCAGGCGCGTGGACTGGACGGCCCCGGCCTCGATCAGGAAACGTTCATCCGGCCGGTAACCCAGCCCCACGTTCCACAGGAAGCGGTTGCCGTAGGGCGTCAGCCCGGCCCCGACGCAGGCCGAAAGCGAGAATTTCCGGATCTCCGCCACATGACTCAGCCAGACATTCCCGACATGGCGGTCATCCTCATGCGTGTACACGCCCATCGGCACGTCCATCGGCAGACCGAGATTGGTCGAATAAATGTGATGGTAGCGGTAATCTCCCCCCAAGGAAGTCACACCGGCGACGGAACTGCACTTCAACTCCACTCCCGCGCCGGCATTGTCCGTCTCATGACGGTTCATCGGCGTTCCGCGCTTCCAGTCATACCGGTCGAAATTCTTGCGGTAGCTGCCATAGACCCGTACCTTGAAATCCCCCGCAGCATAGAGCCAACGCAACGAAGTCAAGCCCGTCGAAGTCTGTTCCCATTGGTCCGGATTATAAGCGGCATAGAAACCGTTCGAGCCGAAACTCCGCCGCTGGTAACCGCCCTGGGCATCGATAGTCCCCGCACGAGCACTGCGGAACATCACCCGGGCATAGGCATTGAGGTTGTCGAAATCGGTATTGTGCCGGTAGCCGTCGCTCCTGCGCCAGGAACTGCTGCCGAAGAAAGAGAAGCCCCCCTTCTCCGCCGCGCCCGACAAGGAAGCCCCCGCATAGCCGAAACTTCCCCCGTAGCCTTCCAGCCGGATATAGTCTGAGGCCAATGGGACCGTCCGGAAATTCACCGCCCCGGCAAAAGCACCGATGCCGGAGATGTCCTCTATGAAGTCAATGGCACCGATGGTTTCGAGATCCACCGGCAGGGCGTGGGACTGGTGCCCCGTGCGTGCGTCGGTGAAATCGATCCCGTTCAACATGATCTGCGTCTGGTCTGCCGACCCTCCCCGGAGATGAATGTCCGCCTGACTTGCGAAACCACCTCTCTCCCTGACATCCACAGCGGGATGGGTCCTGAGCACCGACTCGAGCGTCCCCATGGAGGCAGCGGCACCGTCCAGCCTGCTGAATACAGGAAGAACAGCACCGAGGCTCCTCAGCTGCGGAGGCCGGCTGGCATCGACCGTCGCCTGCTGGAGCTGCACCCGGAGACTGTCCGTCCCCGAAGCGGCCCGTGGCTGGGCTTTCAGGATCGTGGTGGAAAGCAAGACGATGGACATCGAGACGGAGAGCGTGCCGATCGTCGTATGACGGTGCAGGCTGGCCAGGACTCCCCAACCCTTCCTGCTCCATCGCTTGAAGACGAAGGCTTTTTCTGTTCTGATGTTCTTTTTCATCTTGTCATTTTTTTAGTTGACCGACATTGGTCAGGGCGCAAAGTTAAAAGAAAATTACCTATATTTGTTCATATTGAACAATAACCGATTCAACTATGAGAATACTCGGCAATATCATCTGGCACGTCCCGTTCCAAGGATACCTGAGCGCCTTCTACACTTTCGTGACCGGCTGCGTGATGTGCATCACCATCATCGGCATCCCGATGGGACTCTCCCTTTTCCAGCTGGCCGGCTTCCTGCTGGCGCCATTCTCCTGCGAAATGATCGACGACCAGGATCTGATCTACCTGGGCAGAAGAAAAGACGGGCGCTGCACCGTCACCAAGATCATCTACACGATCCTGAAGATCCTCTATTTCCCGTTCGGACTGCTCGGAGTCATCTGCGCCACCCTGCTGATGATCGTGGAGGCCATCACCCTCGTTGGCATTCCTTGTGCCATGGTCTGGTGGAAGATCATTCCGACCATCATGAATCCGTTCGGAAAAGTATGCGTTTCCAGAACGGAAGCTGATCTCATCAACACCAGGAAATATGGAAAATTTTGAATTCTATAACCCGACACGACTCGTGTTCGGCAAAGGCATGATCGCCAAGCTGGGAGAACTGATTCCGGCAGATCGACGCGTAATGATCACCTTCGGAGGCGGCTCCGTGAAGCGGAACGGCATCTACGACCAGGTCAAGGCAGCCATGACCGGCCATGACTTCATCGAATTCTGGGGCATCGAACCGAATCCGGCCGTCGAGACCCTGCGGAAAGCCATTGACTTGGGCAAAGCAGAGAAAATCGACTTCCTGCTCGCGGTAGGCGGCGGTTCCGTCATCGACGGCACGAAACTCATCGCGGCCGGCATGCTCTACGACGGAGATGCCTGGGACCTCGTCCTGAAGCGTGACTATTCCGACGGCATTCCATTCGGCACCGTACTGACCCTGCCGGCTACCGGCTCGGAAATGAACAACGGCGCCGTCATCTCCCGTCAGGAATCCCAGGAGAAATACGACTTCTACACGAACTATCCGGTCTTTTCCATCCTGGACCCGGAAGCGACTTTCAGTCTGCCGCCGAAACAGGTTTCCTGCGGACTGACCGACACCTTCATCCATGTGCTGGAACAGTACCTCACCACCTGCGGCCAGTCCAGAATCATGGATCGTTGGGCAGAAGGTATCCTGCAGACCATCATCGAGATTGCCCCGAAGATCAAGAAAGATCTATGCGACTATGACCTGATGGCGGATTTCATGATGGCGGCCACCATGGGTCTCAATGGCTTCGTGGCCATGGGCGTGACCCAGGATTGGGTGACCCACATGATCGGCCATGAGCTGACGGCCCTGCACGGAATCACCCATGGCGCTACGCTGGCGATCGTCTGCCCGGGCACCATGAAAGTTCTGCGCGAACAGAAAGGAGACAAGATCCTGCAATATGGTGAGCGCGTCTGGGGCATCACGGAAGGCAGCCGGGACGAGCGAATCGATGCGGCCATCGACCGTACCGAGCAGTTCTTCCGCAGTCTGGGGCTGAATACCCGCCTGGGAGAAGAGCAGATCGGTGAGGAGACCATCGCGGAAATCGAGCGTCGCTTCAATGCCCGCCATGCCACCTATGGGGAGGCTCATAATGTCAATGGAGCCGTGGCCCGCCGGATTCTGGAGGCCTGCCGCTGAAACCAGCACGTACCGATACAGAAAAAACGAGTATATTTGGACATGGCTAACGAGAAGAACATCTTCATGAGGATCGGTCGGTTCTATATCGACGGGTTCCGGAACATGACCTGGGGCTGGCAGCTCTGGGCGCTGATTCTGCTGAAACTCATTCTTCTCTTCGCCATCCTGCGCGTCTTCTTCTTCCAGCCGGTACTGGCCGGGAAAAGCGATGAAGAGCGCAGCGAGACTGTCGGCACTGAACTGATCCAATTTAAATCTGATAAAATATGATAGAAGAAGCACTGATAGGGTGGTCGAGAGCGCAATTCGCCTTGACTGCCGGCTACCACTGGCTTTTTGTCCCATTGACCTTGGGACTGGCCATCATCATGGCCGTCATGGAGACCATGTGGGTAATCAAGAAAGATGAATTCTGGAAGAAGACCGCGAAGTTCTGGATGAAGCTCTTCGCCATCAACTTCGCTGTCGGCATCGCGACCGGCATCATCCTGGAGTTTGAATTCGGCACGAACTGGAGCAACTATTCCTGGTTCGTCGGGGACATTTTCGGAGCGCCGCTGGCCATAGAAGGTATTTTCGCTTTCTTCATGGAAGCGACCTTCTTTGCCGTGATGTTCTTCGGCTGGGACAAGGTGAGCAAAGGCTTTCATCTGACGGCAACCTGGCTGACCGGTATCGGAGCTGCCGTTTCCGCAGCCTGGATCCTGATCGCCAACGGCTGGATGCAGCATCCGGTCGGCATGGAATTCAATCCGGATACCGTAAGGCATGAGATGGTGGATTTCTGGGCGGTTGCAGGCAACCCTTCCGCTGTCAGCAAGTTCTTCCATAGCGTCTTCAGCGGCTGGATGACCGGGGCGGTCTTCGTGATCGGCATCAGCTGCTGGTATCTCCTGAAGAAACGTCAGGTCAGATTCGCGAAAGCCAGCATCAGGATCGCCTCCATCATCGGTATCATCGGTACCGTGGCCGTCATCTTCTCCGGAGACATTTCCGGTGTCCAGATGGGCAGATACCAGCCGATGAAACTGGCTGCGGCGGAAGGGCTGAAGGACGGAGGCCAGCGAGCACCGTTCTCCATCGTGCCGGGCGTGGAAATCCCGGGCATGCTTTCCATTCTGGCCACCCATGATCTGGACGGATATGTACCGGGCATCAACGATCTGATCGATGGCTACACCACTCCGGAGGGAGAGACCTTCCCTTCCGTACAGGAAAAGATGGCTCAGGGTCAGGCGGCTCTCGAAGCTTTCAAGATTTACCGCGAGAATGTCGGGATCAACGACAGCATCGCGGCAGTCGCGAGAGCTCAGCTGCGCGAGCACCAGCAATATTTCGGCTATGCTTACCTGGACAAGCCGGAGGATGCCGTGCCGTCCGTACCGGTCCTCTTCTGGACCTTCCGTATCATGGTAGGCATCGGAACTCTCCTGCTGCTGGTGATGATCCTTGTCTGGTGGTTCGAGCGCAAGAACAAGATCGAACGGATGAAATGGCTCCAGTGGACCGGACTGCTCTCCATCCCGTTCGTCTACATCGCCGGCCAGGCCGGCTGGATGCTGTGCGAAGTCGGACGTCAGCCATGGGCCATCCAGGACATCCTGCCGGTCAATGCCGCCGTCACCAGCGCCAGCGTCACCGCAGTACAGACGACTTTCTTCATTTTCCTGGCCATCTTCACGTTCTTCCTCATCGTGGAGCTGGGCATCCTCATCAGGGCCATCAAGAAAGGGCCGGAAGGAACAGAACAGGAGGAGCAACCTTTAAACTAAGACAACTATGTTCACGATAGAATTTCTACAGCAATATTGGTGGGTGATCATCGCGCTGCTCGGCGGTCTGCTGGTCTTCCTGCTCTTCGTACAAGGAGCCAACGCCATGATCTTCGTCGCCGGCAAGAACGAGACGGAACGTCAGATGATGGTCAATTCCACGGGAAGGAAATGGGAACTGACCTTCACGACCCTGGTCACTTTCGGCGGTGCCTTCTTCGCCTCTTTCCCGCTTTTCTACAGTACCAGCTTCGGGGGCGCTTTCTGGCTCTGGGTCGCCATCCTGATCACCTTCGTTTTCCAGGCCGTTTCCTATGAATTCCAGAACAAGGCCGGCAACGTGATCGGACGGAACGCTTTCCGGGCTTTCCTGACCGTGAACGGTCTGCTCGGTCCCTTCCTCCTCGGCGTGGCAGTCTGCACCTTCTTCACCGGTTCTGAATTCACCGTCGACAAAAGCGCCCTCTTCGATGTGGCGGCTCCGACCATCAGCACCTGGAGTAACGAATGGCACGGCCTGGAAGCCCTCGGCAACCTGACGAACGTGACCTTCGGTCTGGCCGTGATGTTCCTGGCCATCTGCCTGGGCCTGCTCTACCTGCTCAGCAATATCAGAAGCGAGACCCTGGAAAGACGTTTCCGGAAATACCTGATGAGCACAGCTCTGGTCTTCGCCCTGCTTTTCGTGACGGCAACTGCCTTCATCCTGATTTCTGATGGTTATGCGGTCGAGAACGGACGCGTGAGCCTCGAACCTTATAAATACTGGCATAATCTGCTGGCTATGCCAGGTACCGCCGCTCTCTTCGTCCTGGGTGTCGTCCTGGTACTGACCGGTCTCTTCGGAACAGCCTTCTGCAAAGGCTTCAGACATGGAATCTGGTATGCGGGCACGGGTACCGTCACCACGGTGATGGCCCTGTTCTTCCTGGCCGGCTTCAACGGAACAGCCTACTACCCTTCCACGACGGATCTGCAGAGTTCATTGACCTTGAGCAACAGCAGCTCAAGCGCTTTCACCCTTACCGTCATGACCTGGGTATCCTTCCTGATCCCGGCTGTCCTGGCCTACATCGTCTATGCGTGGAGGCAGATGGATCGGAAACCGATCACGAAAAATGAAATTGAGAATACGGATCTGAAATACTGATCCCTACATCTTACGATATTCACTCGGTGTCAAGCCAGTCTGTCCTTTGAAGAATTTATAAAAGACAGACTGGCTTGTAAAGTTCAGTTTATACACGATTTCGGAAATGGTGAGATCCGAATATTTGAGCATGTTCTTCGCTTCCAGGACAATGAAGGAATTGATCCAGTCCGGGGCGGAGATGCCGCTGACCGACTTGATGATCTTCGAGAGATATTTCGGGGTCAGATAGAGCTTGTCCGCATAGAAGCCGACCGTGCGCTCCGATACATGATATTCCGTCACCAGTTTCAGGAAATCCTCGAAGATAGCCTTGGCACGGGTGGATTTCTCCCTGGAACCTTGATGAGCGATGGCAAGATGCTTCGACCAGATCGAAGAAAAGAGGTAGAAGACCGAAGAAATCAGCGAACCTAAGATTTCACGTTTGTTTCCGAGCTCCGTCACCATGATGGATTTCGCGGTAAGAAAATAATGACGGAGAAGCTCCAGTTCCGCCTCGTCGAGGACAACGCAAGGATCCGACAGGACCCCCATGCTCTCATTGAAGAGATTGTTGAAGTCCACATTGATCGAAGAGAAGAAATCCTTGGAGATCGCTACGACCAGCAGACGGACCGGCTCATTCCCCTGACGGGAAATGCGGAAGATATTACCGGGTATATTGACCAGCAAGGTATTCTTCTTCACATGGAAAGTCTGCAGATTGATGTCGATGTCCAGATCTCCCGACACACAGAAAAACGCTACGTAACCATCGACCCGACAAGGATATTCGATCGTATGGAACTGATAGCCAAGATCAAAGTCGGCAATGAAGAAATCATTGTCCATTTCCGTGTCCATGTAATCCGGAAACAAAGTCTTGAATTTCCGGACGTCGATTGTCTGCATAGCGTCCATAGTGTCTTCTGTTTTTTTGTCGGTGGCGCATTTGAATTTTATCCAAAGGTCGTAATTTCCGACAAAAAAACAAAAAAAACTCTATTTTCTATTTCTTTTCTTCCTCTTCAAGATCCCATCCGCCACCGAGTGCCTTGTACAGGCGGATGATGGCAAGGTACTCGTCACGCAAGGCGTTGCTGTAATCGATCTCAGCCTTGAAGTAGCTTCGCTGCGCATCCAGGATATCGATGTACTGGATGTAACCGGTCTGGAGCTGGTAACGCGTCAGGTCAACATATTTGGCGGCAGCATCCTTCAGATTACCCATGAGCACGACCTGCTCACGAGTGGAATTGAAGGTCACCACGGCATCATTGACCTCCTTGAAAGCCTCCAGCACTTTCTGCTCATAGCCATGACGTTTCTGGTCATAAGCTTTGATGGCAGCCTCATATTTGGCTTTCCTTGCCCCGAAATGGAAGAGCGGCGCGGCGACTTCCCCGAGAGCATAGGCCCATGGTGAAGAGAAGAAACCTTCGATACCGCTGCCTTCCAGACCTCCCTGGAGGTTGATGCGGAAGCTAGGGAAACGCTCTGCCCAGGTAATGCCGACCTTTGCGGCCGCAGCCTGAAGTCCCTGCTCTGCAGCCCGCAGGTCAGGACGACGGCTGACCAGTTCGGACGGAATCCCGACGAGGTTCAGCTGCGGAACTCTATGCTGATCGATGATACGAGAACGTTCGACGGAAGATGGATAGCTGCCGCAGAGCAAAGAGATCTCATTCTCCTTGATACGGATCTTTTTCTCCAGTTCCGGAATCATGGCCGCGGTCTTCGCATATTCAACCTGAGACTGCTGGTAAGGAATCTCCGTCGTCAGTCCCCCGTCGAAACGAAGACGGGCATGATGCACGTTCTCTTCACGGGTGGTGAGCGTGTTGCGCACGATCGCCAGTTCATTGTCCAGGGCGACCAGTTCATAATATGCGGTAGCCACTTCTGCGATCAGCGACATCTGAGTCGCGCGCTGCGCCTCAAGAGAAGACAGATATTCGGCTTTGGCCTGCCGATCCGTCCAGCGGATCTTGCCGAAGAAGTCGATTTCCCAGGAAAGGGAGGCTTTCAGTCCAGGTTCTACCCTGGTCTTCTGACTTCCGTCCGGACTCTGGTTGAATTCGTAAGTCGTATAGCCCCTTGCATCCAGCCCCGGATACCAACCGGCCCGTGCAAGACGGTGGAGCTGTCCCAGTTCCATCACCCGGTCTGCCGCGACAAGCATGTTCTTGTTCCGCTCCAGACTTTTATGGATAAGATCGGTCAGCAAACTATCCGTGATCAGTTCAGACCACTTCAGATCGGCCAGGCAAAGTGAGTCTGCCTCACCTCCGGGAACGATGGTCTGCGGCAAGTCCAGTTCCGGTGCCGCACAACGGCGCGGGGTTGAACAGCTGCCCGCCAGCAACAGGACCGTCAGTCCTGCCAGAAAGATTGATCTGCATTTCATTTCTTGCTCCTTTTCTTTCTTGATTTCAAATTATAGATCCACACGAAGAAGAACGGGACGAAGATGATACCGACCGTGATGGCGACGATCATACCGAAGAACACTCCGACACCGATACTGTGACGGCTTGCGCAACCAGGTCCCGAGGCGATGACCAGCGGAAGCATGCCCAGGACGAAGGTCAATGAGGTCATCACGATCGGACGGAAACGCATGACTGCAGCACGGCAAGCCGCTTCAGCGACCGGTACTCCTTCTTTCTCGACCAGTTCCTTGGCGAACTCGACAATCAGGATCGCGTTCTTGGCCGCCAGACCGATAAGCATCACCAGACCGATCTGGAAATACACGTTGTTCTCCAGGCCGAAGACCCAGATGGCCAGGAAGGCACCTACGCAGGCTATCGGAAGAGACAGCAGGACAGCGATCGGAATGCTCCAGCTTTCGTACTGCGCTGCCAGGAACAGGAAGACGAAGAGGAAGGCCAGCATCATCACGAGACCGACCTGGCCGCTCTGTTTCTTCTCCTGATAGGACATACCGCTCCACTCGATACCGATTTCTTTCGGAAGCTTCTCCCGAGCGATCTCCTCCAGGATTTCCATCGCCTGACCGGAACTGTAGCCGGAAGCTGCCTCACCGGAGATGGTCGCCGCATTGTACATGTTGAAACGCTTGATGGTTCCAGGTCCTGTCGTGTAGGAAGTCTTTCCCAGCGATGTGATCGGAATCATCTTTCCGCCGGTTCCTCTCACGAAATACAGGTTCATGTTGTCACGGCTCATACGGTAAGGAGCATCAGCCTGAATATAGACCTTGTATACACGGTTGAACAGATTGAAGTCATTGACATAGACAGAACCGGTGAAAGCCTTCATCGTCGTGAACACGTCTGAAACGGATACACCCATGAGTTTGGCTTTGTCCCTGTCTACATCCAGATACAGCTGAGGAATATCGCTCTGCATGCTGGAAGAAAGTCTGGAGAGTTCCTTCCGCTGCTGGGCATAGTACAGCAAGGTATCCGTCGCATTCTGAAGGTCATTGTAAGTCATGTTGCCCTTCGCTTCCAGCACCATCTCGAAACCACCGGAACTACCCATTCCCGGGATGACCGGAGGAGAACTGAGGAAGACCTTGCTTTCAGGATAAGTGCTGAATTCCGCACGGACCTTGTCCATGAACTTCGGCAGATCCTGATCCAGACGTTCCTCCCATGGTTTCATGATGACGGTCAGCTGACCTCTGGACTGGTTCGTACCCACACGAGGACTGGAACCATTGACATTGAGCACATGAGCGACATCCGGCTGAGCCATCAGCCAGGTCATCGCACGATCCATGACTTCACGGGTGCGCTCGAGCGTCGCACCTTCCGGAAGTTCCAGTTCCACGGTGAAGTAGCCCTGGTCCTCCTGCGGGATGAAGCTCTGAGGAACCAGACGGATCAGGACCCAGATCAGCACGATGCAGACACCGAAAGTCGCGAAGATGCGTTTCGGGTATCTGAGGGACCTGCCGACCAGTCTTTCATAGAGGAGTCCGCCCTTGTCCAGCCAACGGTTGATCGCACGGAAGAGAATGTTCTTCTTACCTTCCTCCTTTTCCGATTCCGGTTTGAGGAAGATGGAACACATCACCGGGCTCAAAGTCAAAGCGACGACCGTGGAGATGATCACGGACACCGTGATGGTGATGGAGAACTGACGGAACAGGATACCGGACATACCGGAAAGGAAGCTGACCGGAATGAACACGGCGCAGAGCACCAGGGACATGGCCACCAGCGCACCGCCGATCTCTCCCATCGCCTTCTTCGTCGCATCCCGCGGCGAGAGCTTTTCCTTCTTCATGATACGGTCGACGTTCTCGACCACGACTATGGCATCATCGACCACCGTACCGATCGCCAGGACGAGACCCAGCAAGGTCATCGTGTTCAGGGTGAAGCCGGCCATGAGCATGACTCCGAAGGTTCCGATAAGGGAAATCGGCACCGCAATAGCCGGGATAAGGGTCGCCCGCCAGCTCTGCAGAGACAGGAACACGACCAGAATCACCAGGATCAGCGCTTCGAACAACGTCTTGTACACTTCACTGATGGACTGGGAGATATAGGTAGTCATATCAAAAGGGATATCATAGGTGATACCCTCCGGAAAATTCTTGCTGATGTCTTCCATGCACTCCCGGATGGCGGCTGACACTTCCATGGCATTCACGCCCGGAATCATGCGGATATCCATCACCGCAGCGTTCTCGCCGTCGATTCCGGATTCCGTATTGTAGGAAGAAGCATCCAGGGAAATGTTCGCGACGTCGCGCAGACGGAGGATGGCTCCGTCCGGATCCGCCTTGATGACGATATCCTCGAACTCCTCAACCTTGGAGAGACGGCCCTTCGCCGTGATCGGGATGGTCACGTCCACCCCGGTGATCGGCTGCTGACCGATGACACCGGCCGCGGACTCACGATTCTGCTCCCTCAACGCATCCTGCAGGTCCTTGACCGTCAAGCCCAATGAAGCCAGACGTTCCGGCAGGACCTTGATCTGCATGGCATAGTAGCGGCTTCCGACATTGGAGACACGGCCGACGCCAGGCACACGTTTGAGCATATCCAGAATATTGATGGTCGCATAGTTGCTCAGATAGATCTCATCGAACTTCGGATCGCTGGACTTCAGCGTGATAGTCATGAGCTTGCTCGTCGCCTGCTTGTCGATGGAAATACCGTTCTGCACGACTTCGGCCGGAAGGCGGGATTCCGCTTCCTTCAGACGGTTCTGGATCTCGACAGCCGCGATATCGGCATCCGTATCGATGTCGAAAGTGATGGTAGAAGAGAAACTACCGGTATTGGAACAGCTGGACTCCATGTAGATCATGCCTGGAGTACCGTTGAGCTCCTGTTCGATCGGGGTCGCAACGGCCTGAGATACCGTTTCAGCACTAGCTCCCGGATAGTAAGCCGATACTTTGACGACCGGCGGCACGATCGAAGGATATTGGTCTACCGGCAACAAGGTCATTCCGATCAGTCCCACCAGTACGATGACGATGGAAACGACGGTCGAGAAGACCGGCCGGTCAATGAAGAAATCACTTTTCATCCGCGATAGTTTTTACAGGTTCATCAGTTGCTGCTGCCGGCTCGGACATTTCTGCAGAGGTCGTCTTTTCTGCCGGCTTCACTTCTTTATAGATCGGATCGACCTTCATGCCGTGGGTAAGCTTGTGGTAACCTTCGACGACGATGTGCTCATCCGCTCCGAGACCACGTTCCACCACGACGATGTTCCCGACTTCCGGGCCAAGTTCAATGAAACGTTTCTCGACGACATGATCCTTACGCACGACGAAGATGTAGGCTCCTCCCTTCTCGATCACGACGGCCTTGCGCGGCACGATGATCGCATCCTCATGGACATCCAGCAGAAGTTTCACCTTGGTCAGCTGTCCCGGAAGCAGGATCTGATCCGGATTCGCCATTTCAGCACGGACAGAGAAAGTTCCGGTATTCGGATCTACCTGAGGATCCGCGAAATCCACGATACCCTTCATCGGATATTGCGAGTTGTCAGCCAGGGTGATGGTGATATACGGATTCCAGTTCCTGTCATCAAGCGTATGGCCGAGCTGCACGTTCCTTTCCTTGCTCTTGAGATAATCCAGCGCCGTCATGCTGAAATCGACGCGGACGGTATCGCTCTTCACGACGGTAGCCAGCAGAGAAGCTCCTCCCGGACCGACAAGAGTACCGTTGTCGACATAACGTTCACTGATGTAACCGGAAATCGGCGAGCAGACGGTCGTGTAGCTCAGAGCGATCTCCGCCTGCGTCAGGTCCGCCTCACTCATGATGACGGCTGCATTCGCGCTCTCATAGGCAGCGGTCGCGTTGTCCAGGTCGAGGCGGCTGGCCGCATTCTGCTCGAAAAGCGGACGGATCCTCTCCAGGTCACGGCTGGCTTTGAGAGCGAGTGCCTTGTCTTTGTTCAGCTGAGCTTTCGCCTTCTCTACCTTCGCCTTGTAAAGCTTCGGGTCAATGACGAAAAGGACATCGTTCTTATGAATATAGGTACCCTCCTCGAAAAGCATCTCTTCAAGATAGCCTTCCACACGGGCACGGATCTCCACGAACTGCTGGGCACGGATCTTGCCGGCATACTCTCCGTAGATCTCGACGTCATCGACCTGTACAGGCTCGACTTCAACGACCGGATATATCGGTGCTTCCGGTTCCGGCCAGGTCAGCCAGACAGCCAGCCCTGCCGCGGCGATCAAAAATACTGCCAGCACATACCAGACCCATTTCGGGGTTCTTCTCACTTTCTTGATTTTTCCCACGACCTTGGTTCCGGTCCGCTGGATTTTCTCTGTAGGAATGTTGATTTGCATGTCTTCTGTAATTTTAAGGGCGCAAATGTAGAAATAATCTGCAATGCAGCAATTAAAAGGTAGTTTTTTTTCGTAGAATAGGTATAATCGGCAAAAATTATTCCAATTTGTGAATTTTGGACGAATTGCTTAGACCAAGTGGCGTTTTTTTTGCATTTTGAGAAAGCTATGGTATCTTTACTCTTCCGATCGGAAGACCGGGAAACAGTTACAGAACAACAGAAAACGAAAATATGATGAACAAACATTTGAAACGTGGACTGATTGCTGCCGGAAGTGTACTGGCGGCACTTGTCCTGCTCATTTTCCTCGGCCCTACCCTCTTCAAGGGCAAGATCACCGAGATCGTGAAACACGAAGCCAACGAAATGCTGGTCGCGAAGCTGGATTTCCAGGACCTCAACCTCAGTCTGTGGAGACATTTTCCGCACGCCTCCATTGAACTTACCGGCTTGAAGCTGACGGCGGACGAACGCTTCGGCAACGAAGACATCCTGAGTGCAGACCGTGTCTCCGCAGTCGTGAAACTGACCTCTCTCTTCAGCGATGACGGGATCGAGATCACGAAAGTATTCATCAGACGTCCTTATGTGAACGGCAAGAAGAATGCTGATGGCCAGGTGAACTGGGACATCATGAAACCGGACGACGAACCTGAGGCAGAAGAAGTCGAGACTCCGGAAAAGGAATCGGCCGCAGAAGAGCCTTCCGGCTTCAAGCTGCAGCTGAAGGATTTCAGGATCCAGGATGCCGGCATCCGCTATGCAGATGACAGCTCGCACCTGTATGTCAGCACGAGCCCGGTCTCATTGACCTTGAAAGGTGACCTGTCCGCAGCGCAGAGCCTTCTGCAGCTGGAACTCGGGCTGGAGAAAGTCAACCTGACTTCCGGTTCAGCACAGCTGGTCAAGGACGTGGACCTGGGCCTCATCGCGGAAGTCGCCGCGGATCTGGAGAACAACCGTTTCGAATTCAAGGACAACCGGCTGGACATCAATGACATCGAGCTGACCCTCGACGGATGGGCAGCTCTGCTGGAAGAAGGAATGGACCTGGACATCAAGGCGGGCTGCGAGAAAGTGAGATTCAAGGACATCCTTTCACTGGTCCCGGCTTTCTATACCAAGGATTTCAAGGAACTGACGGCTGACGGCGGGCTGGACCTCTCTCTCTGGGCAAAAGGAAAGATGGTCGGAGAACAGTTCCCCGCCTTCGGTCTGAAGACGGAGATCACGAACGGAAGCTTCAAATATGCCGCATTGCCGAAAGCAGTCAAGGACATTCACCTGGATCTGAAAGTGAACAATCCGGGCGGCGTGCTGGACAAGACGGTCGTGGACATTCCGGACTTCTCCTTCACCATGGCCGGAAACAGCCTGCGTACTTCCCTGCACGCCCATCATCTGATGAGTGACCCGGGCGCCAAGGTTTCCGCGGTCGGAAAATTCGATTTCGGAGCCATCAAGGACGTCTATCCGCTGGATGAGGGCATGAGCCTGGCCGGCCTGCTCACCGCAGACCTGAAAGCCGAGGGTCGGATGTCCTGCATCGAGAAAGAGCGTTGGGACAAACTCAGCGCGAGCGGTGATTTCGCGATCGAAGGACTGGACGTGAAACTGCCGGACCTGCCGCAGATGCGCGTGAACAAGGCCGCTGCCAGCATCACTCCACAATACATGAACCTCAGCACCCTGGATGCCCGCTTCGGAAAGAGCGACCTGAAAGCGGACGGACGGCTGAGCAACTGGATGGCCTACCTGCTGAGCGGAGACAAGATCAAGGGTGAGCTGAACCTGAAGTCCAATCTGCTGGATCTCAATGAATTCATGAGTTCCGATGAGGAGACTGAAGAAGCACCGGCTGAAGAGAAGGCTCCGGCAAGTTCCGAGGAAGAAGCTGCGGCCAGCGAGTCCGCCGGAGCGATCAAGGTACCGGAGAATCTCGACCTCCGGTTGACGACCGTGCTGAAAGAGATCCGCCTGAACAAGATGAACATTACCAATGTGGCCGGAATGATGACCGTCAAGAACGGAAGATTGGCCCTGGATGGTCTGCACCTGAACATTTTCGACGGTACGGCCACTGCTTCCGGACATTATTCGACTGCGGAAGATGCGAATCGTCCGGACGTGAAGATGGCCCTTTCCTTCAAGGACGCTTCCTTCAAGAAGACCTTCGAAGAACTGGAAATGGTCCAGAAGATGATCCCGATCTTCGAGAAGACCGGAGGCAGCTACGCCCTGAAAGCAGATATCCATACCCGTCTGGACCGGAACATGTCTCCTGAGCTGATGACGATGACCGCCAACGGTGAGATCAGTTCCGAAAAGATCGATCTCCAGAAGATCACGGTCTTCGAGAAACTGGCTGATGCCTTGAACAACGATAAGCTGCGCCACATCCAGGCCAAGGATATACGGATCAGTTTCCATATCAAGGACGGCAGGATCATCACCAAACCGTTCGACCTGAAGATGGGCAGCATCAACATCCGCTTCAACGGCTCTACGGGTCTGGACCAGAGCATCGACTATGTCGCTACCGCCCAGTTGCCGCAGACCGGCAAGAGCCTCATCCAGAACATTCCGATCACCATCAAAGGTACCTTCTCCGCGCCGGTCATCGGCGTAGACATGAAGTCTGTCGCGGATGAAGCAGTGAACAACATCGTCGAGGATGCCAAGGAGAAGGCCAAGGAAGCGATCGGCAACAAACTGGAAGAAGCCGGTGTGAAGCTTCCTGCCAATGATATCGAGAGCAAGGTGGCTCGGATCCGCGAGAACGCGAAGAAAGCGGGCGACAAACTGATCGAGGAAGCCGAGAAAGCCAAGGCAAAGATGTACGAAAAGGCAGACGGTCAAGGAAAATTCCAGGCAGCGCTGACCCGGAAAGCCGGGGACCAGCTGGTCGTAGAAGCCCGGAAGCAGGCTGCGAAGCTGATGCAGGAAGCGGAAACGAAAATAGAGAAGCTCAAAGCTGGGGAAACTGCAGAATGATCCGACTCCCCTGCTGGATATGAAGAAAGGCTTGGAACGAAGATGTTCCAAGCCTTTCTTCGTCATCTTCCTGCGCTGATGCCTTGTCAGAGCGCCTGAGAAGAGTTTCCCTGTACTAGTGCTGCTGCCAGAGACGGCTGGCCACCGCATACATCTTGCCGATGAGCTTGCCAGGACGATAGATGCCTTTGCGGACACCATGATCACGGCCCGACTCCAGCCGCTTGCGGAAAATATGGTACCAGGCAGCCAGAACGACTCCCTTCAGGATGCTGGAGACCGTGATGCTGAGCCAGATACCGTTCAGTCCGAGCGACGGCACCTGCATGAGCGCATAGGCGAACGGCAGACGGAGACCGGTCAGTACGACTCCGACGATGGCCGGCGGCGTGGTTCTTCCGCAACCGTTGAACGCACCGGCGGTCACGGACTCGATGGAGACGAAGATCTGGGACATGGCCAGGATGAACATGTAGTCACGGCCGGCGTCCAGTGTCTGGGGTTCATTGACAAAGATGCCGAAAAGTTCCCGACCGAAGAAAATGAAGGCGAAGGTCGCGATGCCGGAAAACACCAGCGCAAGCTTCATGGTATAGGAATAGCCTTTGCGGATCCGCTCGAAATTCCTTGCGCCGTAGTTCTGTCCGACAAAGGAAGCCAAGGCGGTCGAGAAACCGGCTCCGGTCATCCAGGTGATCGCCTCGATCTGGGCACCGATGCTCTGCACGGCCACACCGGTATGGCCCCAGGTGGAAGCCATGCTGCCGAGGGTCATGGAAAACATGGAGAACAAGGCACTCTGGGCACTCACCGGAACACCGAGTTTCGCGATGCGGCTGATGAAGGTTCCGCGCGGATGAGTCAGGAAATGCAGTTTGCCGATAGCAGAACGCCTGATGAAGAGCTTCGTCACGAAGATGGAATAGACGATGAACTGGGAGAAGGCGGTCGCGATCGCGGCTCCAGCCGTTCCTAAACCCGGTATCGGACCGGCCCCGTAGATCAGGAGCGGATCCAGGATCATGTTGAAGACCAGACCGATGGTCACGATCTTCAGCGGCGTCTTGCTGTTTCCCTGTCCGTTGTAAAGTCCGCTGAAAGTATTGTTGTTGAACGTGAAGAAGATACCCGGCGCGACGATCTTCATGTATTCCACGGCCAGACCGGACACATGGTCGTCCAGGCGGAAGAATGCGACCAGACCCGGTGCCGTGATGAAGATGAAGAGTGCATAGACCAGGGCCATGATGGCGGACAAGGTCGCCGCCTGGTTCGCATAGACTTTCGCCAGAATCTTCTTGCCGGCGCCCAGACTCTGGGATACCGTCACTTCCGCACCGACCTTCCCCGTGAAGGACAGCGCATTGCACAGCCAGGTAAAGAAGCCGGCCACACCTACGGCTGCGACACTTTCGCTGCTCAGATGCCCCAGCCAGATCATGTCCGTCATGTTGTAGGCCATCTGAACGAAGGAGGCCGTAATGAGCGGAATAGCCATTGACCAGATATCTTTCCGGATATTTCCTTGTGTAAGATCTCTCATTTCAGTTCACGTTTTTCAGAAAGGGTGCAAAAGTACAAAATATTTCCAGATAAAGTGGCTCGGTATTTGCATGAAATATATGTTTCCTCAAAACAGAAAAGCATAGATGAGCAAATTCGGCATCGACATCACATACGGCCTGATGAAAGGCCTGGGTAAACTTCCATTGAAATTCCACCATGGCTTCGGCCGCTTCCTTTCCTGGTTCGCCAGTTCAGTCCTGCAATACCGCAAGGGCGTGGTCTACGTGAACCTGGCCAGGGCGTTCCCGGACAAGAACAACCGGGAACTGGAGCAGATCGCCAATGATTTCTACCGGCATTTCGGAGAGGTCTTCGCTGAAGCCGTCTGGTTTGCCGGAGCGACTCCGAAACGTCTGCGCAAGCAGAAGATCTGCCGGCTGACGAATCCGGAGGTACTTGCAGAAGCCTGGAAAAACAGCCCGAGCGTCATGATGCTGACCTCCCACTGCGGCAACTGGGAACTGATCGGAGGTATCCGCTCCTACAATGAACGCCCGGAACTGGACGAAGTATTCGACGAGCGCCACATCAGCATCGCCTACAAGCAGCAGAGCAGCAAAGTCTGGGATGAGGTGCTGAAGAAGACGCGTTCCAGCCCCGTGGACCACTATCAGGGCCTGGTCGAGACCCGACAGATTCTCCGTCACGTGATGGAACATCGGAACGAAAAGAGAATGTATATCTTCATCGCGGACCAACGTCCTTACCAGACTCCGGTAGAAGTCGGTGAATTCATGCACCAGCACACCTACGGCATGGTCGGCGGCATGAAACTGGCCCACAAGCTGAAAATGGCCGTCGTCTACCTGAAAATGGTCCGGAAAGCTCCCGGGAAATACGAGATGACCTTCGTTCCTCTTGCCGCCGACGCCTCGCAATGCGAACCGGAAGAACTGATGAAGACCTATTTCCACGAACTGGAAAAAGAAATCAACGAGACTCCGGCCAACTATCTATGGAGCCATAAACGCTGGAACTGATCCGGCGAACGCTTGAGCAGCCTTCTGAAACAGTAGGCTGCTTTTCATTGTACAAAGCGAGAAAATGACTAACTTTAAAATCTCGAACTTAAAACAGATCAACGGAAAATGAAAAGAATCTTGACTTTACTGGCGTTCCTGCTCGCTGCAGGGACAGCGCTGCCGGCACAGAATTACTCGCTGGCCTCCAGATTTTCCCGGGCCAATGTCCGGAAGATGGTATTCTCGACCAAGGTATCCCCTATCTGGTTCCAGAATTCCGATAAATTCATCTACAGCTGGAGTACATCCAAGGGAACCGAGTACTATCTGGTAGATCCGGAAAAGAAGACGAAGACCGCCATCTTCGACATGGACCGGCTGGCCATGCAGCTGACGAGCCTCACGAAAGACCCGGTCGATGCCCAGCACATCGAGCTGCAGCACCTCCAGCTGGAAGAAGACCGCTACCTCACCTTCATGGTGAACGGTTCCCAGAAACGGATCTTCGAGAAGAACGACTCTTCGGAAATCGCCAAGAAGAAAAGAGAATCCAAGCAGAATTTCCATTTCAGATATGACCTCCGGACCGGCAAGCTGGAAGACGAGACCCTGGCCAAGCAGGACCTCGAGAACAGCTACCCTTACTTCATCTCCGTTTCTCCGGACGGAAAGAGCGGCGTCTATGTGAAGAACCGCAACCTCTACCTGATGGATGCGGAGAACATGGCGAAAGCGGCGAAGGACAAGAAGGACAGCACCCTGGTGGAAATCCAGCTGACGACCGACGGCACAGCCGACTTCGCCTGGGGTTCCGACAACTACATGGGTGACACGGTCACCGACTCCACCGAGCGCCACCGTCCTTATTATATAGCATGGTCCCCGGATTCCAAGAAATTCGCGACTTTCAGATGGGACATGTCCAAGATCAAGGACTACTGGGTGATCAACTCGACCTCCACTCCTCGTCCGACCCTGGAGACCTATAAATATCAGATGCCGGGAGAGCCGGGCTATAACGGCACCCTCCACCTTTTCGATCTGACGGACAGAAGTTCGAAAGAGATCAAGGTCAATCGCTGGAAAGAACAGGATCTGAACTTCGAATATGCGGATTACTCGATCGCCGACCGCGACAAGGAACAGTTCCGCCACAGGCTGACCTCTGTCTGGAAAGGAGACGAAAACGGCTTCTACATGCTGCGCCAGAGCCGCGACCAGAAGAACTTCGACCTCTGCTATGTGCCTGTGACCGCTGATTCCGTCCAGGTCGTGCTGACTGAAAGTCTGAACACCTATGTCGAGAGCCGCCCTATCACTCAGGTCAATGGGGGCAGACAGTTCGTCCAATGGTCCGAGCGCAACGGCTGGGCCAACCTCTATCTCTATAATGCGGACGGAACCCTGGTGCGCAACCTGACCGAAGGCGCCTACCATGTCGACCGTGTACTCGGGGTCAATGAGAAAGACCGCTACCTCATCTTCTCCGCCTGCGGGGTCAACAAGGACGAGAATCCTTACCAGAAGCATACCTACAAGGTATCGTTCGACGGCGGTGACATCGTACCGCTGGACCTGCCGGACATGGATGTCGAGGCTCAGGTCGCTGAAGACGGACGTTACTTCGTCGCCAATTATTCCAGGATCGACCACCAGCCAGGCTCCGCGCTCTACAATGCCCGGACCGGCAAGAAAGTCATGGACCTCGAGGAAGCCGATCTTTCCCTGCTGCTGGAAGCCGGCTACAAGTTCCCGGAGCGCTTCAAGGTGAAAGCGGCGGACGGAGTCACCGACCTCTACGGAGAGATCTACAAACCTTATGATTTCGACCCGGAGAAGTCCTATCCGATCATCGACTATGTCTATCCAGGCCCTCAGATAGAGGCCAATGATATCCGTTGGAGACCTTGCAGCAACCGCACGGACCGCCTGGCCCAGCTTGGCTTCATCGTCATCACCGTCGGCAACCGCGGCGGACATCCGGACCGTTCCAAATGGTATCACAACTACGGTTACGGCAACCTCCGTGACTACGGACTGGCTGACCAGAAATACGCTATCGAACAGCTGGCTGACCGCTATGACTGGATCGATCTGGAACGGGTCGGCATCCATGGACATTCCGGCGGAGGCTTCATGTCCACCGCTGCAATCCTCACCTATCCGGACTTCTTCAAGGTAGCCGTTTCCTGCGCCGGCAATCATGACAACAGGATCTACAACCGCTGGTGGAGCGAACAGCACAACGGCTATGATCCGGAAAACCAGGCCGGCACCTACCAGATCGGCACGAACCCGGAACTGGCCAAGAACCTGAAAGGCCATCTGATGCTCGTGCACGGTGACATTGACAACAATGTCCATCCTGCCAATACCATCAGAGTCGTGGACGCGCTGATCAGGAACAACAAACGCTTCGACCTGCTCATCCTGCCGGGCCAGCGCCACGGCTTCGGAGACATGGACGAATATTTCTTCTGGAGGATGGCAGATTATTTCAGCGAATGGCTGCTGGGCGACAGCAAGCGCGCTGAAGTTGAAATGTCAGACCTCATCAACGGAAAATGATCTGTCGGACGAAACCGAAAAGCATAGAACCGGTCATCAATGACCGAAAAGGAAACCGAGGTACAGCCGCGGACCGTTCGGCCGGGACAGACTTCCGTTCCGGATCGCCAGCAGCCAGTCCAGCTTGAAGCTGAGCCGGAACCGGGAAGTGACCCGGATCTCGATACCGATATAAGGATCCAAGGCAAAGAAGCCCCCCTTATGAAAAACGGCATTCCCCTCCGGAATCCAGTCACCGCTGCTTCCTTCCAGCAGATGAAAATCAGTCTGAGAGCCGCCTCCTATGGTCAGACCGCCATAGGGGGCGACTTTTCTGTACTGTCCCCAACCCTCCAGGAGAAGACCGGACCAGAAAGTACGGATGTAACCGTCGTTCTTCAGATTCATGGTAGAGACATAACCTTCAGTTCCGACCCTCAGATGTTTCCAGAGATGGATCTTCACCGCGCCACCGATCCCTTTCGTGAAACCCGAAGCGGAATAGTCGGAATGACCGGTATCGAAAAGATAGCCGGCATGCAGCATCATGCCGCCGGAAAAACCTTGATAGACGCGGGTCCTGGTCTTCAAGGAATCAACGGATGCGACAGGCTCTCCTACCGGTCGGGAAAAAAGGGTTGAAGTGATGGCGAGTGCGGTCAGCACCAGAAAAAGTCGTTTCATATCCACGGATTAAGCCACAAAGATAGGAAAACTGACGAATATCGATAAGACCGTAAAATAAAAAGAAGCCGGACGGCATCACTGCACTCCGACTTCCTATCTCTGTGTTAAATTGGTTATTATTCTACGTGGTTATTAGTAGTGTTTTTAATTATGTTTTTCGTATGGGCTGCTAAGGTAGGACAAAAAAAATGACTGTGCAACTATTCCGCGGAAAATTTTCAGAATATTTCAAAAAAAACCTTACCTTTATTGAATTCAAATGCAAAAACAGAGATTTTATGAAAAATAGTAAGAAACTGATCATCAGTCTGACCTCCGTACTTGCCGTACTGGTCATCGCTGTCGTTGCAGGCGGCCTGTATCTGGTAAGCTATGCCTTGACTCCGGAAATGATGACACCGGAAGAAGCGGAAAAGATCACGAGAGAGCGCCACGATGTCATCAATCCATGGCTGGACAGTCTGCAGACCTGCCAAGCTTTGAAAGACACCTTCATCGTCGCTCCTGACGGGTTGAAGATGCACGCCATGTATGCCGCCGCATCAGAACCGACCACCAGGACCGCCGTACTGGTTCATGGCTATACGGATCAAGCCGTGGAAATGCTGCACATCGGCTACCTTTACCACCATGACCTCGGTTATAATATCCTGATGCCGGACCTGCGCCATGCCGGACAGACCGGTGGACCGGCCGTCCAGATGGGCTGGAAAGACCGGCTGGATGTCGAGCAGTGGATCAGCGTCGCTCCGGAACTGTTCGGGGAGAACCTGGAAATCGTCGTGCACGGCATATCCATGGGCGCAGCCACGACCATGATGCTCTCCGGAGACGAGCTGCCTTCTACCGTAAAATGTTTTGTCGAAGATTGCGGTTACACCAGCGCCTGGGACCAGTTCTCGAAAGAATTGAAAGGCCAGTTCGGACTTCCTGCCTTCCCACTTCTGCATGTCGCCAGCTGGATCTGCGACCTGAAATACGGCTGGACCTTCAAGGAAGCCTCCGCGCTGGAGCAACTGAAGAAATGCAAGCTGCCGATGCTGTTCATCCATGGAGACTCGGATGATTTCGTTCCGACCTGGATGGTCCACGAGCTTTATGCGGTGAAATCAGAGCCCAAGCAGCTATGGGTCAGCGAAGGGGTTGCCCATGCACGTTCCTACGACACCTATCCGGAAGAATATACGGCCCGTGTCAAAGCCTTCACGGAACAGGTATTTGCAGAGAAATGATAGAAAATACGCATTTTTTTGACGGATGCTATTGCAGAAATCAAAAAAATGCGTACCTTTGCAATGTTGGTTCGGGAAGTTGATCAACGGACCGCCAACATTGGTTATTAGTTTTAGTGTTATTAATTATGTGGTTAGTATGAGGCTGCCTCGCGTGATGCGACGCTGTCTCATTTTTTTGCGCATATATCTCCGGAAGACCTTCCGGGAAAAGATAAGCCTATCTGGTTTTCCATTAGCTTTTGAAAGCTAATGGCTTTGAACACGCAAAGAGCATTTAGTACCTATGCCTATGGAGGAGCAACCAATCAGGATGCGTGGGCATCTACATCATGGATAAAATACAAAAGATTTCATGTATTCTTATAAGGTCAGTAAGGAACTTTCCGACCTGCACCTGAATTACGAACAGACTATGGGAATAGATGATGCTTATCCGGCTTTAGAAACGATGCCTATGTTTGTTCATCGTGCTTGTGGCGTTGATGTAAATGGCGATATGAATATTTGTTTAAACAATTTATTGGATGAGCGAAAGCCGATAATACTTTGCAGTTGAAAATAAGGATAGGAATTGTAAAAGCTGTGCGTGATAATATATTCATGCACAGCTTTTGGGACTGTAAACTTAACTGTGTCAAGTGATATTTTTCGGAGCGATTTTGAAAACAGACTTTTTTCAAAACCGCTCCGCTAATTTAC
>RCNI01000486.1_pt1 | contig 24310 bp, 23 predicted proteins | sample 2041151 | NCBI WGS metagenome assembly RCNI01 (sample SAMN09708214, study PRJNA481090) | feces metagenome | isolation source: feces | place: Antarctica: Albino Rookery | reverse complement strand
GGCCGATACCGAGCGGTACCCAATGGCGTGACGATTATTGCCCAGCTTACCCACGCATTGCCTGCGGCGGCTCGCCGCTACGCCGCTGCGTTCAGCATATTTTCGATGAAGATACCGTAGCCCATAGTTGGGTCGTTCACCAGCACATGAGTCACAGCACCGACAAGCTTGCCGTCCTGAATGATGGGGCTGCCGGACATGCCCTGAACGATACCGCCGGTGGTATTTAACAGATCGGCGTCTGTGATTTTCAGCACCAGATTTCGGCAGTTAGAACGGCTTCTTGGATAAATTTTCAATATCTCCACAGAATATTCCCGAGTTCCTTCCTTAGAAACGGTAGAGCGGATGGTCGCAGGTCCTGCATGGACATCGCCATATTCCGCTACGGGAATGGGCTTACCTTGACAGGGAACGTTTAAAGTACCAAAGACACCTTTTGCAGTGTTCTTTTCCAGAGTGCCCAGCAGTTGACTGTTATCTAACATGCCTTTGAGTTGACCGGGATCGCCGGATCTGCCTACCTTCACACCGGCAATTTCAGCCGGGTACGCATTTCCTCTGTACATGGGAAGTAGACACCCATTGCAGCCATTGACACCGTGCCCCAAGGTGCCAAAGGCCTGTGTTGATGGATTATACCATGTGATAGTGCCGATGCCGGTAATGCCCTGACGCAGATAGACCCCCAGCTTTGGTCCACCCGGGGTAATGCAGGGATTTAGGTGAATTTCATGGTTTTTGCCCTTACGCTCGACTACCAGATCTACTGAGCCGTTGGATCGTGTCAGGGCTTTGCGGATATCCTCCGCCGCATTTACCTTTTTTCCGTCTATCGACCGAATTTCATCTCCGATTTTCAGACCGGAAGCTCTTGCTTCTGCACCCAGCACATCGTCAAAGGCTGCTATGGTGACGGTGTTGTCCTGAAGTTCCAGACCGATTACCTGCCCGCCGGGTACCAAATACTCAGCGGCAAACGCTGAAAATGCCAGTAAATGCACGGAAAATATTGTAAATAATATTTTGCTGATTGTTTTTCTCATTTTTCTGCCCTCCTCTTTGTCTCCGATTTTAATATGCCGCATGCAGCAGAATGTAACCGCTGAAAAAGTCGATAAATGTGGGAGAATGTAGATAAATTTCTAAAATTTTCCTTGATTCATGGAATTGCGTCCTGTAAAATAGAGAAAAATAGGAGGAATTTTTATGATTGAAACTGTAAATTATAGTCTTATGTCCGCTCAGTTGGCTGCACTGACGGAAAATGTACCTTATGAGACGGCAAACCTTGCCAATGCGTCGGCTTTGCTGTGGCAGGAATTGCCGGAAATTAACTGGGTCGGTTTTTACAAAATGGAGGACGGGCAGCTGGTGCTCGGCCCCTTTCAGGGAAAGCCTGCCTGTATTGTGATTCCAGTGGGACGAGGCGTCTGCGGTACTGCGGTGGCACAGGACAGAAGTCAGCTGGTTTTCGATGTACATCAGTTTCCGGGACACATTCCCTGTGACGGGGCATCTAATTCGGAAATTGTGGTGCCTATCCACAAAAATGGGGAAATTTGGGGCGTTTTGGATGTGGACAGTCCTAATGTTGGCCGCTTTACAGAGGAAGATCAAAAGGGTCTGGAGCAGATTGTTCAGGTGCTGGAAAGCATCCTGTAATTCGTTCTTTCAGGGTGCAGATTTTTTGGTAAAATCCCGGTTTTTCGGTGCGGTATTTACCTATTGACAAAGTAGGTAGTGCGTGCTAATATTACCCATGGAACTACTAGGTTAATACCTTTGAGGAGGTTATCAATAATGCAAGTTTATGCAGATAATGCCGGCACCACCCAGATGAGCCGTGTGGCCATCGATGCGATGATGCCTTATATGGAAAAAATTTACGGAAACCCTTCCAGCCTGCACTCCGTTGGTCAGGAGGCCAAGGAAGCACTGGAGGCTGCCCGTGAGAAGGTAGCAAAGTGTCTGGGCTGTGAGCCTCGTGAGATCTATTTCACCTCCGGCGGCAGCGAAGCAGACAATCAGGCCATCCTCTCTGCTGCTCATCTGGGTGCACGGAAGGGCAAAAAGCACATTATTTCTACTGCTTTTGAGCATCATGCTGTGCTGCACACCCTGAAGAAGCTGGAGAAGGAAGGCTTTGAGGTTACCTATCTGGATGTCAAGAACAACCACAACGTCTCTGCGCAGCAGGTTAAGGACGCAATCCGTGAGGATACCTGCCTGGTGACCACCATGTACGCCAACAACGAAATCGGCTCCATCCTGCCTATTTCTGAAATCGGTGCCATTTGTAAGGAAGCCGGTGTGACCTTCCATACTGACGCAGTTCAGGCTGTGGGTCATCTGCCCGTCAATGTCAAGGAGCAGAATATCGATATGCTGAGCCTGTCCGGCCACAAGTTCCATGGCCCCAAGGGCGTTGGCGCTTTGTACTGCCGCCGCGGTCTCTCGCTGGAAAGCCTCATTGAGGGCGGCGCTCAGGAACGTGGCAAGCGTGCCGGTACAGAGAATATTCCTGCCATCTGCGGCATGGCTGCTGCACTGGAAGAGGCATGTTCCCATATGGATGAAAATATGGCTAAGATGACCGCTATGAGAGACAAGCTGATTGAGGGACTGTCCAAGATTCCCCACTGTGCGCTCAATGGCGACACGGTCAACCGCCTGCCCGGTAACGTCAGCTTCTGCTTTGAGGGCATCGAAGGCGAGTCTTTGTTGCTTCTGCTGGATGCTCAGGGCATCTGCGCCAGCTCCGGTTCCGCCTGCACTTCCGGTTCTCTGGATCCCAGCCATGTTTTGCTGGCCATCGGCAGAGTCCATGACGTGGCTCACGGCAGCCTGCGTCTTTCCCTCAGCGAGTACAACACCATGGAAGAAATGGATCATATCCTGAAGGTGGTTCCCGAGGTGGTACAGTATCTGCGGAACATGAGCCCCGTTTGGAGAGACCTCCAGAACGGCAAGCGTGAATATATTCTGTGATTTGAGAAGGAGATAACCATTATGGCACTTTACAGCGAAGTTGTTATGGATCATTTTACACACCCTCGGAATGTTGGCGTTATCGAGAATGCCAGCGGTGTGGGTGAAGTTGGCAACGCCAAGTGCGGCGACATTATGAAGATTTACCTGAAGATCGAGAACGATATCATTGAGGATGTAAAGTTTGAGACCTTCGGCTGCGGTTCTGCCATTGCATCTTCCTCCATGGCTACCGAGATGATTAAGGGAAAGCCCATCAGCGAAGCCATGAAGCTGACCAACAAGGCTGTTGCAGAGGCTCTGGACGGTCTGCCCGCTCACAAGCTGCACTGCTCTGTCCTGGCTGAGGAAGCAATCAAGGCTGCTCTGAAGGACTACTACGATAAGAATGGCATTGCATACGATGCCAACCAGTTCCCTGACTGCGCTCATTGCGAGCATTGCCACTAAGCTTATGATCGTATCAACCAAAGGACGCTACGCCCTGCGGGTTATGGTATGCTTTGCCCAGCGGGGTGGCGAGGAGTATATTCCTCTGAAGGAGATTGCAGAACAGGAAAATATCTCCCAAAAGTATCTGGAATCCATTATGACGGTGCTGAGTAAGGCCGGTTTTGTGGATGCAGTTCACGGCAAAGGCGGTGGATACCGTCTGAACCGGAGTCCGTCGGAATACACTGTGGGAAGTATTTTGAAATTGACGGAGGGAAGTCTGGCACCGGTATCCTGTACCACACAGGGTGCTGCAGCCTGTTCCCGGTCTACCTGCTGTCAGACCCTTCCTATGTGGGAGCGGCTGGAACAGCTCATCAATGATTTCTTCGAGGGGATTACCTTGGAGGATCTGCTCCACGACGGCGAGATCACAAAATAAAGGAAGGCGTGCTGCGAATTGCAGCACGCCTTTTATACTTGGATATATTACTTCTGCTGAGAAATCAGGGATTCATAGGCTACGGCATAGGTAACCTGGACTCTGTTCAGGAAGAAGTAGTAAAGTGCAAACTGGGCAGCAAGATACAGAATTTCAAACAGCAGCATGCTGGCACCGGGAGAGAAGGGCAGGGGAATACCAAACAAATTCAGAAGCAAAGCACCGTTGCCGATGAGTGTAATGAGTGCTTCTGCCAGATAGAACCACCACAGATGCAGATCCAGACGGAACAAAGCAACTCGGTTTCCGCGCATCAGAGTCCGGCTGTCACGCAGGGCTGCCATTGCACCAAGCTCGGGCACATCAGCCAGCCGATAGCTAATCATCCGGAAGTTGTAGTGAGTGGGGATAAACAGCAGCAGGAATACTGCAAGGGCGAGAATGTACATGGGCGCAGCCGCTGCCAAAAAGGGCTTGACAAAAGCGGGGGTCAGGGTCAAACCGCCGTTGAGCAGGGAAGAATTGGCCTCCAGTGATTCCAGCAGTGCAAACATCTTGTTAGACATCGGTGTCAGCATAAAAAGGAAGGAACTGATCTGAATACTGATGAGTGCAATGCCCAGATAGAATATTTTTTCCAAAATAAAGCTGCGTAACCACGGACCGAAACGCTGAAAACCGCCCATCAGGGTGTTTTGATCGGTGGGTTCGCCACGGGCAATGTTCAGGGTAGCCACGGTATAGCCCAGACTCCAACAGCCGAGGATCACGATTTGTGCAATCATCAGAACTGTGCGAACGGTGGAGAGCATAGAACGGGTGCTCATACCGCTGAGACCTCCGGTACTGTCAATTTTCTGATCCAGCAGGAACATAATGACGGACACGACCAGAGAAAACAGCGTGGCGAAGCCTGCGTAGATCAGCAGGGTTTTTTGTGGGTCGCTGGGAGCGGTTTTGATTGCTTCCGCAGTTCTATGTGTAATTGTGCGTCTGTCTCGAATATCCATGACGCGCCTCCTTATTTCGTTATGAATACAGTTATAAACCAAATAAGCGAAAATAGCAAATGAATTTTTTGTAACCAAGGAAAAAACGGCTGTTTTGTGATAAAATAGTAGTAAATTTACTATATAGGCTTGCAGCAGACCCAGCGGTCTTTTGATTTGTAAGCGAAATAAATACATCCCCCGGTTTTGCCGGGGGATGGGCGTTATGCTGTAAACATGGGGGTGGAGAGGTAGCGGTCGCCGGTATCGGGGAGCACCACCACGATGGTTTTGCCCTTGTTTTCTGCCCGTTTCGCCAGCTCCAGAGCGGCATGGAGGGCAGCGCCGGAGGAAATGCCTACCAGAACACCTTCCTTTGTGCCCAAATTCCGACCGGCTGCATAGGCTTCATTTGTAGTCACATGGATAATCTCGTCATAAACCGTGGTATCCAGCACGCCGGGGATAAAGTTGGCACCGAGACCCTGTAAACCGTGAGGACCTGCCTTGCCGCCGGACAGCAGGGGGGAGTCTGCCGGTTCTACGGCAACGATTTTGATGTTGGGGTTCTGTGCTTTCAGGTATGTGCCGGCACCGGTGATGGTGCCGCCGGTACCGATACCGGAGACAAAAATATCTACCTTGCCGTCGGTGTCTGCCCAGATCTCAGGACCTGTGGTTGTAAAGTGTGCCTTGGCGTTGGCAGGATTGTTGAACTGATCGGGAATGAAGCTGTTGGGAATTTCTGCTGCCAGCTCTTTGGCTTTCTGTACGGCACCCATCATGCCTTCCTTGCCTGGGGTCAGAACCAGCTCAGCACCGTAGGCGGTCATGAGGAGCCGACGCTCCATGCTCATGGAGTCGGGCATGACGATGATGGTGCGGTATCCTCTGACGGCGGCGACGGAAGCAAGACCAATGCCAGTATTGCCGGAGGTGGGTTCAATAATGGTGGAACCGGGCTTCAGAAGTCCCTTTTCCTCTGCATCCTGAATCATGGACAGTCCTACACGGTCTTTGACAGAGCCGGCAGGATTCAGATATTCAAGCTTTGCCAGAACGGTTGCCTGCAAATGAAGCTCGTGCTCTAAATGGGTCAGTTCGAGCAGAGGAGTGTGACCAATGAGCTGATCGGCAGATGTATAAATATGAGCCATAAAGTTACCTCCGTATTTGATTATTGGATTTGCATTATTATATCCCGAAAGGTGCGGGGCTGTCAATCCGATTGACTTTAAGTGTTGATTATGATATAAAACTCAAAAAGGGGGAATCAATTTTGAACACCATCGAGGAACGTATTGAGGATGTGGTGGAGTCTATTTTGAAGGATTATCAGGGCGGACGTGACATTGATAAAATCGATTTGTTTCGGCATCCCGATAAGGCTGTCATCACGGATATGATTTATAAACTGCTTCGGATCGTTTACCCCGGCTACTACCGGGATAAATCCTATCGAGTTTACAATATCAAGCATCACTTGTCTATGCTGATTGAGGACGTGATGTTTAACTTAAATCGCCAGCTGACACTGGTATATCAGGCCAACGGCATGGAAGCTCCTGAGGCAGAGAAAAAGGCGGAAGAAGTAAGTTTGAGCTTTTTTGAGGAAATTCCTACCGTGCGTGCGCTGGTGCAAAGTGACGTGCAGGCTGCCTATGACGGCGACCCGGCGGCTACCAGCAAGGATGAGGTCATTTTCTGCTATCCCGGTCTGTTTGCCATTACGGTTTACCGTCTGGCCCATGTGCTGTACACTCTGAATGTGCCCATGCTGCCCAGAATTATGACGGAGCACGCCCACAGCATTACCGGCATTGATATTCATCCCGGCGCTACCGTGGGTAAGAACTTCTTTATTGACCACGGCACCGGCATTGTCATCGGCGAGACCACTATCATCGGCAATGCGGTTAAGATCTATCAGGGCGTAACTCTGGGCGGTCTGACCACCCGTGGCGGTCAGAGCCTGCGTGGGAAAAAGCGTCATCCTACTATTGAGGACAATGTTACCATCTATGCCGGTGCATCTGTACTGGGCGGCGAGACGGTGATTGGACGGGATTCGGTTATCGGTGCAAACTCCTTTATTACCAAGTCCATTCCACCCTGCACCACGGTCAGCATTAGGAATCAGGAGCTTCAGCTCAAGGCAAGAAACTGCGAAAGCTGCGCAAAAGCCAGAGAACTATTCTGGCAGGAGCAGACAAAGGAACAAGAGCAGTCAAAGGAATAAAAATAAGGGCGTGCCAGATGGCACGCCCTTATTATATTTTATCCGTTGTTCTGATTTTCGGAAGCAGCGGGAGCTGCATTCTCGTAGGCGGCTTCCTTGGCTTGCTGTGCGCCGGACAGATAGGTGTTGGCCTTGGTCAGGCCATCGCCTACCAGCGCCATAGTGCGGTCATAAGAGGCTGTAGCCAGCTTGTACACATCGTCGCCGATATTAAAGGTAGTTTTCCAGTCGGTTACCTTCTTGTCCAGAGGCAGGATGTTGTACTGATTGGGAGAGCCGCTGCGCAGATACACCCAAGTAGGAAGAATGTCGGTGCTTTCGAGAATGACAGAGCCGTCGGAATATTTGGCAAAGGTGAAGCTGAAGAGCACGCCGTCCTCGGTGTGACCGGTGTTCAGATTCATCAGATGGCGGCGCTGATTGGAGACTGCGTTGCCCATAGAATAGAGGCACAGCATCTTGTGATCGGGATCGGTGTTGCTTGTCAGCAGATCCATGGGCTGAATCACATGGGGGTGGCCGCCGACGATAACATCCACGCCTAAATCGCACATTTTCTGAGCAATGGTGGTCTGGTGGGAGTTGGGCTTGAGCTGATATTCCTCACCCCAGTGCATATAGAGCACCACAGCTTCTGCACCTGCGGCCTTCATATCCGCAATGTGGGTGGTCATTTCATTGTAGAAACGATCCAAATTGTTGTAGTTAAAGGAATTGACCTTGTTTTCGTCGCCCGGACGCATGGGGATACCGTTCAGAGAAGGCAGCTCTGCGGTGCCACCGGTGGCGTAGGTATAGCAGACCATGCCGATCTTAATGCCGTTAACATCGATGACCCGATAATCGGCTTCCTCACTGGAGTTGGAGGTGCCCAGATAAGCAAGGCCCTTGTCAGCAATCACCTCAGGTGTGCGATTGATGCCCACGGTGGAGGTGTCATTGCAATGGTTGTTGGATGTCAGAAGCATGTCAAAACCTGCGGTCTTGGCGCTGTCAACGATTTCATCGGGACAGTTGAAGGTGGGGTAGCCGGAGTACTGGTAACCCTTTTTGGTACCGGCCAGTGTGGTTTCCAGGTTGGCAACAGCGTAGTCAGCACTTGTGACATAGTCGTTGACGTAGGTAAAGATGCTGTCAAAGTTATAGGTGTTGTTGGAGTAGCCTGTGTTGATCACGGGCTTGTGCATCAAAATATCGCCGGTGGCTGTAATGGTTGCTGTGGATATTTTAGATGTCTTTGGCTCTGTGGGAGCTTCGGTAACCTGATCGGTGGCAGCACCAGAGCCGGAATCGGTGGTTTCAACAGGGACGCTGGTACCGGTATTCGGAGTGTTGGGCTTTGCAGTGAGCCGCTTTACCAGAGTGTACCCGCCAAAGACCAGTGCGGCAATCAGGACAAGTACCAGAAGAATTAAGGGCAGACGGTTTCTTCTGCGGTGACGGCGTCTTCTGCGAGGGGGCTGATTGTTCCGTGGGGGCTGGCTGTTACTGCGAGAGGGTTGGCTCTCGTCATATGAAGGATAATTATCGTTACGGGGAGGGTGGTTATGGTTACGGGGTTGTTCAAATTTGCCACGCATAGAGTGACCTCCTTTTATCTATATCGGAATAGCTCTGCTCAGGAACCAAGCAAATAGTGGACAGAGTGAATGGTTTTACCGCGGCGGCTGTAAACACGGGGGACACGACGGCTGATACCACAAACAAATTCGTAATTGAAGCTATCGGCTGCTGCTGCCACCTGCTCCATGGTAATTTCTTCATTACCGGATTTTCCAACCAATACCACATGGTCATTCAGGGTTACGTCGGGAATTTCGGTGACATCCACCATCAGCTGATCCATGCAGACTCGACCCAGAATAGGCGCACGCTTGCCACGGATGAGAACGTAGAATTTGCCGGAAAGGCTTCTGCGATAGCCGTCGGCGTAACCTACGGGTACGGTGGCGACCCGGGTTTCTCTGGTGGTAACGAAGGTGCCGCCGTAGCTGATTTCCCGGCCGGCAGGCAGGGTCTTGACATGCGTCACCCGACTGAACCATTGCAGGGCGGGCCGCAGATTCAGCAGATTCTGGTCAACCTCATCGCTGGGGTACATACCGTAGGTGACGATGCCTGCGCGCACCATCTCATAATGCTGGCCGAAATTCATCAGTCCGGCAGAGTTATCCATATGCCGCAGAGGGATTTCCACGCCACGGTCTTTGAGCATCTGGCAGAAGCTGTCAAACTTTTCTGCTTGTTGTCTGGATTTTTCCAGATCTGCACAATCGGCGGTGGCAAAGTGACTGAAAATGCCCTCGGCGTACAGACCGGGGAGCTGGTAGATTTTGGCGCAGATGTCGGCGTCCTCTTCTGTGGGCTGGAAGCCGATACGGCTCATACCGGTGTCCACGGCAAAGTGAAAAGCGACGGTTTTTCCCTGCCGCTGTGCTTCGTTGGAGAGTTCCACCGCATCCTCGTAGTGGAAAATTGCAGGCCGCACTTCCGCCTGAACAGCTACGGGAAAAGCGGAAATGGGTGTGTGTCCCAAAATCAGAATGGGGTTATAAAGTCCTGCCTGCCGCAGTTCCATGGCCTCCAGCATGGAGGAAACACCGAAAAAGGAGCACTTGTCCTGCAACAGTCGAGCCACCTGAATGGCACCATGACCATAGGCATCAGCTTTGATAATTGCCATCACATCCACACCGGCCTTTTCCCGGATGGCATCGATGTTGGCTTCAATGGCGTCAAGATTGATCTTGACGTAGGTATTGTCAAAATTCAATAGGAATCAACTCCGAAAGGATATAATACCATACATTTTATCACGGCAATCTGCAAAAGTAAACATGACTTTCTTTTAAGTTTTTTTCTGGTTTTTTTCGCATGTTCACGATATTTTCATATGGATCTGATATCATGGAAATAATATTATGACTTTGGAGGCGTAAGCATGGTAGACTATCGAAAACTAAGATTGTCTAATCTCAATTCTGAGGAATTTCGGCATTTATATTTGCTGCTTTTTTGGGTAGTATTCGGTGCATTTTTTCTGGCAGTGGAACGTTTGATTCCACGAACCTTCCACCCGGTGTGGTGTCCGCTGGATGACAAAATTCCTTTCTGCGAGTGGTTTTTTATTCCGTACATATTTTGGTTTGCATTTGTCATTGGAATGCACATCTATCTTCTGCTGTTTGATATTCCGGCATTTAAGCGATTCATGCACTTCATCATTTTGACCCATGTGGTCACAATGGTGGTTTATGCGGTGTACCCCACCTGTCAGGAGCTACGCCCTGTGGAGTTTCCCAGAGATAACACTTTGACCCGGTTTGCAGCCATGTTCTACGCCTTTGATACCAATACCAACGTATGTCCGTCTTTACACTGCGTGTGTGCGCTGGCTGTGGCGTTTGCTGCATGGGATACACCACGGTTCCGGCACTGGGCATGGAAGCTGGGCTTTATGGGGACGGCAGTGTTGATTTCTGCTTCGACCGTATTTGTTAAGCAGCATTCCTTTGTGGATGTGGTGTGGGCCTATGTCCTGAGCCTTGTAGCTTATGTTGTGGTGTATGTGCTTCCGGCAAGAAAGAAAGGAACCCAAAAGGCATGCAGCGAACCGGGAACTATTTGATTCAGGCCCAGCGGGCAAAGGAGTATTTTCTGACCTACGATCAGGAAAAGCTCATTGCCAAATTCGGGCTGAAATATGACGATGTTTATATTTATGTAAATCTATTATGTAAACCATATCGCATTTCCAGAACATCCGGTGATTTGCAGTACAGGGAGGGAGACCTCTGGCAGGATGGCAACTCCTGCGAGGAGGTCATGACACTGCTGGATCTGCTCTGCGACAGTCAAGAGCATCGATGCTTATCCGGGAAGTGGAAGATCATGCAGGCCTTTGGCATGCAGTTTCATCAGAATCTGCTGGAAGACCAGCGTGACCCAGTGGCAGAGTTTTTTGATACTCATCCTGATAAGATGAAACAGAACTGCCTTGCTCTGGGAGCTGAGCCTATTTCAGGGGGAGATATTGGATACGCTGTGGAACTGTTTGATGGGTTGAAAATCGGAATTCAGTTCTGGCACGGGGATGAAGAATTTGCCCCACGGCTGCGCTATTTGTGGGATGAAAATGCGCTGCAATATATCCGCTATGAGACCATGTATTTTGCGGTAGAATTGTTGCTGCGATGGCTGATGCAATAGAATATAAAAATGGCTCTGCTGAAAAGCAGAGCCATTTTGTTATGCGATTCAGGCCTTTACAGTACCGTCGGAGTTAAACAGGGGAAGCTTTTCCAGATAGACCAGATCGTCACGGTCCTGTGCGTCGCCTTCAGCCAGAATAGCCATGCGACCGCAGATAATACCGCCGGCTTTTTCTACCAGTTTTTCCAGAGCCAGCAGGCTCTCACCGGTGGAAATGACATCGTCAACCACCAGAATCCGCTTACCCTTCATGAGAGCAGCGTCGGCACCGTCCAGATACAGCTTTTGCTCTTTGGCGGTGGTGATGGAGTTGACGGTGACATCAAAGATGTCACGCATGTATAGCTTGGGGGCCTTCCGAGCCAGAATGTACTTGGAGTCACCGGCCTGACGAGCCATTTCGTGAGCCAGGGGAATACCCTTTGCCTCAGCGGTGATGATGTAGTCGTACTCCGGAGCACGGGCCAACAATTCCCGTGCGCAGGCGACTGTCAGTTCCTGGTCACCAAAGATGACAAAACCGGCAATATACAAATCGTCGCTTACCTTGCAGATGGGAAGATCTCTGTCGAGACCTGCAACATTCATGCGATAATACATAGGAAAATCGCTCCTTTACCAAAGTAATCTACCCTAATTATACAACCGGGGCGATAATTGTCAAGGTGTATTATGCCTTACCGTGTTCGATAGGAGGCTTGGGCTGAATATTGCCGGCAGCGGTCAGAGCCATCTTGGTCATCAGAGGACCGGCAAGCTCGTATACCAGAACGCCGAACAGGACGATATTACGGATTATGGTACCTTCAGCACCAAACTGTGCAGCCACGGTGACGGACATGCCCAGAGCAACACCGGCCTGAGGCAGAAGAGTGATACCCAGATACTTGCAGATGCTTTCCTCACACTTCATGAATCTTGCGCTGATGGAAGCTCCCAGAATCTTACCGGCGGAACGGCTGAGAATGTAGGCAATACCAATGCCGACGACAGCCATGTCGCAGAACACTCTCAAATCCAGCTCAGCACCGGAGATGACGAAAAACAATACGTAGATGGGAGCGGTCCAGCGGTCTGTTTTTGCCATGATGTCCTCAGAGAAGTCACAGGCATTGCAGAAAATGGTACCGCACATCATGCACACCAGCAGAGAAGAGAAGCCAATCTGAACACCGCCGCCCAGTGCAAAGTGCATTTTAGAGAAGCCGGTGCAGAGAACCACAAAGGTCACAGCCAGACACAGACGCTTGGAACGGGAGTTGAAATACTTTTCAACCATGCTGAAAATCCAGCCAAGAAATGCGCCAAAAGCCAGAGACAGAACAATTTCGAGAACAGGGTTCAGCAGAATGGAGATCATGTTGATCTCACCGCTGATGAGGGCTCTTGCGATGCCGGTGGAAACGGCAAAGACAATCAGACCCACAGCGTCATCCAGTGCTACGATGGGCAGCAGAATGTCAGTCAGAGCACCCTTTGCCTTATACTGGTTGACGACCATCAGGGTTGCAGCAGGAGCGGTTGCGGTAGCGATAGCTCCCAGAATGATGCAGGTGGAGACAGGCAGCTTGTCGCCCAGGAACAGGTGCAGTACCAGCAGAACAACGTCAACGATCAGGCAGGCAGCCAGTGCCTGAAAGACAGCAATGACGGTTGCCTGACGGCCGGTTTTACGCAGCTCTGCCAGACGGAACTCGCTGCCGATGGAGAAAGCAATAAAGCCCAGAGCAACATCGCTGATGAGGCTCATTTTACCTACAAAGTCAAAGGATTCGAAGCCCAGACCGGGGATGTGAAGGGCACCCAGACACAGGGGGCCGACCAACACGCCGGCGACCAGATAGCATGTAACGTCGGGCAGGTTAAAGCGAACTGCCAAACGGGTTAGAAACAGGCCTGCGAACATTGCAATGCCGATTGCAAGGAGAATTTCCATAAAAAACCTCTTTTCATTTATTAAAATCACGATATGTTATTATACCCATCTTGCTTTGGGATTCAAGACTTGAAATGCACAAGAATCAGGCAAAAATTGTGTAGGAAGTTAGTAAAAATTGAGAGAAAGAAAAGGATAATTTCTCCAAAATTATGACAAACTCAAGGAAACACAGATCTTTAGCCGCATACATGAAAGCCCCCACTGCTTACACAGTGGGGGTTTCGCTAGGGATTGGAAAGAAGAGAGGTAGAAAAGAGAATCTACGGAGTGAAAGGTTACGGCTCACGGCTTCCGTTTCCTTTCATGTCTATATATTATCGGAAGATTTTGAATGATGGGTTGACAATTTGAAAACAAAATGCGACGAAATTTTTAACACTTTCTAAACCAGAGGGAATACCAGCGTTACCTTGAACAAATCGCCGTCTACCACCAAATTCATTTTTCCCTTTTGAAGTTCTGCAAGGCTTTTGGCAATATTCAGACCCAAACCGCTTCCTTCGGTATTGCGGGAAGTGTCCCCACGGACAAATCGTTCCATCAGATCCTCGGCATCTACATTCAGCTGATCCTTGGAGATATTTTTCATGGAAATGACCACGTTGTTGTTCAGAATCGACAGGTCAATGTAAAGTCTGGTGCCGGGGAGTGCGTACTTGACGGCGTTGTTGAGCAGGTTGCTCAGGATACGCCAGACCAATCGACCATCTGCGTGCATGGTAACCGGGTAGTCCGGGTGGTGGAACACGGGAACCAGACGTGCTTTTTCCAGCTTATCGGAAAATTCACCCAGAGCCTGATTAACGGACTCTACGGCGTCTACCTCGGTGATTTCCACCGTCATGTTCCCGGAGCTTGCTTTGCTCATGTCCATCAAATCTTCAATCAGCTTTTTGAGCTGGTGAGATTGCCGATCCAGAACCTCCAGATATTTTGCGTTGTCAGCCTCACTGTGGGGGCGCTGAAGCAGATCTGCATAGTTGATAATAGAGGTCAAAGGGGTTTTGATGTCGTGGGAGACATTGGTAATCAGTTCCGTTTTCATACGCTCGGATTTCAGCTGCTGATCCACGGCTGCCTGAGCGGCTCCGCCCAGTGCATTTAGCTGCGAGGCAAAATCCTTGAAGATGCCAAACAGGTAATTGGTGGGGATCTTGTGCTGTAAATTACCCTCTGCCATAATTTTTGTTCCCTTAATCAGCGTTCCAATGCAGTATCCACCGTAGCAGACAAATGCAATGAAGGCTGCAAAGGAAATCAGCGTCAGCAGGAAGCAGATAATCTGCCAGCCGCCCCAGGAGTTGAGAAAGAGAAGTACAAACAATATGTTAGACAGAAGTAAAAACAGCATCAGGCTCAGCCACTGCCAGACAATCGGCATCAGCTGGAATATGGCTGCGATGCCATGACCGGTGTAGCACAGGAACTTATGGATTCTGTGAAGGAGCCAGCCGATACAGCTGTGCCGCCACCAGTAACCGTTTCCCATTTTGCTCTGAGCGGCAAGGGCAACCAGAACACCAATCAGTATCAGCGCAATGGAGAAGCAGCATGCGGCAGTAAGCATGATCCATAGCCAGATATTGTCCCAGATATTTTGACCATAGCCCCAGGCGTCGAAAATATTAACAATGGGCATGGAAAGCAAGGCAATTCCGACGCTCGCACATATGGTATAGAAGTCCAGCGGAAGGCGATTCAAACCGCCGGGGCGGATTTCTTCATTGGTGGGTGAGCGACCTGCACTGACGATGAGATAGACCATGGTGACTGCGGATATGAGAAGTCCTAACAGAACGGTGACGAAAAGAACATTCCGATAGGGGTACAGCAGTTCCATCAGTGCCAGTTCTGAGGTTAAAGTCAGACCTTTGGGGAAATACACCGTAACCTCATAGGAAGGGCCTTGATAGTAGTTGAGCGAGTATTGGATATTTAATTCAACATTGTTGCGCCAGCTGACAGTTGTATAGGTGTCAGTATACATCAGCTTTTCGTTCTGATAGGCAGAAAGATCAGGTGCTGACTCGACGGGATTTCGATTTGTACCGTCGGAGGATGTTATGCCTGCGATAACAGGATAGCTTGGGGTGACAGAATAAACCAGCTTGTGCGTTTCTTTCTGTGCATATCTGCTGGGAAGCTCTGTGGTGGAGACAATATCGTCGCCCAACCGGATTTCCATGCCGTAAATTCCGGAAAAGTGGTTACGGTAGGTGTCGTAATAGGAGGTGAAATAGAGATGCTCCAGCAGATCCTGCGGACAATTACCCAATGTACTGGCACAATGAAACTCTGCCTTATAATTTGCCAGGTCCTGACCGATATGCTCCATTTCCTCATACAGACGATCATCCAGAGACTCCTGATAAAGATTTGAGGATTCCAGAAAGACGATTCCGAAAATGCTTCCGAAAGCGACAATCAAGCTGAAGGCACATAAAACAATTGCAATGAATTTTACAGCAATGCTGTATTTCACGTATTATTGCCCCCCTTCCATTTTGTAACCCTGCCCCCAGACTACCTTCAGGTACCGAGGCTCAGAGGGGTTAATTTCGATTTTTTCACGGAGGTGACGGATATGCACAGCCACGGCACCCTCGCTGCCCAGAGCGGCTTCCTGCCACACCGCTTCATAAAGTGCTTTGGTAGAGTATACCTTACCGGGATTAGACATGAGCAGGCGCAGAATGGAGTATTCCGTAGGCGTCAGCGCCACCGGATCACCGCAGACGGTAACAGACTTGGTCTGATCGTCCAGATGGATGTCACCGATGGTCAGTGTACCGGGAGTCTGATCGGGGCGGCTGCCCAGAAGGGCGTAACGGCGCAGTTGGCTGCGGACTCTGGCGAGCACTTCCACAGGCACGAAGGGTTTTGTGATGTAGTCGTCAGCGCCGACATTCAGCCCCAGAACCTTGTCCTGCGTTTCGGATTTGGCAGTGAGCAGAATAATGGGCACATTGGAAAACTCACGGATTTTTGCGGTGGCGGTGATACCGTCCATCTCCGGCATCATAATGTCCAGAAGAATCAGATGAAGATCCACCTTGCGGGCAATTTCTACGGCATCTCGTCCGGTGAAGGCTTCATACAGGTTATAACCCTCGGGGGTTAAGTATATTTTCAGTGCATTGACGATATCCGGCTGATCGTCACAGATTAAGATGTTATACATGTAGCTACCTCGTCCTATTTTTAATATTAAGGACATTATACCACTGCTGCTATTAAGATAAAAGGGGGATAATCCTTAAGACTGGCTTAACCGTGTGTTGAAAAATGAGAGCTGTAATGGTAAAATAACAAAAAACTACACATAAGGAGACAAAATAAAATGTTTGACCAAATAAAAGCATGGCTGGTATCTATTGGAAAACACCAGACCGTGACAAAAGTAATTATTCCTGCTGCGCTGACGCTTTTGGTGGGCATTCTGGTGATTAAGATCGTCATGAAGCTTATGGATAAGGCGATGGAGAAGTCTCATCTGGAAAAGGCGGCACACAGTTTGATTAAATCTGTGGTTCGTGTGACGTTATATGTGCTTCTGGGCTTGGCAGTTGCATCTGCCTTGGAAATCGACGTGACCGGCGTGATTGCTTTGGCCAGTGTGATGACCTTGGCTATTTCTCTGGCGGTTCAAAATGCACTGACCAATCTTGTTGGCGGATTTACGCTTCTGTATAACCATCCCTTTGCCTCCGGCGACTTCGTGGACATTGCAGGAAAATCCGGAAAGGTGCAGGAAATCGGTATGACCTACACCCTGCTGCTGACTCCTGATAACAAGGCTATTTCTATTCCCAACAGCTCTGTGGTGGCGCAGGATATTGTCAACTACACCACAACGGGTGTGCGCCGGATGGATGTGAGCGTGTACGTCGCCGGTGATGAGCCGGTTCAGAAGGTTCTGGACGCACTGATTCAGGCAGGCACGGTGGATAATGTGCTGATGGAGCCTGCACCTTTTGCAACCATCAACGCTTACCGGGAAAATAACATTGAGTATGCACTGCGTGTCTGGACAAAGACGGAGGACTACTGGGATGTCAATCATATCGTCACTCAGAATATCAAGAATATCTTCGATGCACAGGGCATCAAAGTGTCCTATCCGCATACCCATGTTTTAACACAGTAAAGAAAAGGGCTGTCTCCTTCTGAGACAGCCCTTTATGTGTATTAACACCAGAAGCATCCGCCACGGCAGCAGCACAGCTGTGCCAGATAGCACATGCACAGATCGTTGCAGAGATTGCCCCGCATTTCAAAACCACGGAAGTTTCCTGCCTGCTGGCGATATGCTGTTCCGCCGTGCTCGATCTGATTGAGTACATTCAGATATTCCGGGTTGGAAGGATCCATGGAAACAGCTTTGCGGATGTGCTCCAGCGCTGTGACCTGATTGCCGAGACCATTGTTAGCCAGTGCGCTGAGGTAATACCACCGTGCGTTCCGTTCTGCGGAGTTGTTCAGCGTGTTAATAGCTTCCTGGTAGCGCCGGTAGAGAATGTAATTGTATGCGGCTTTCTGATAGTTGTCCCCGTTGTCGGTTTGCTGCTGATAGCCACCATAGCTGCTATAACCACCGTAACCGCCAAAACCGCCAAAGGGGTCATACTGGCTGTAACCGCCCTGACCGGGATTCGGACGAGCCTTTTCGGGATTCTTGATCTGCTCGTAGGCTGCGTTGACTTCCTGCATTTTCCTGGCAGCTTCCTGATCTCCGGGGTTTATGTCCGGGTGATATTTTTTCGCCAGACGGCGATAAGCCCGTTTGATTTCGTCATCAGAGGCATCGGGGCTTACCCCCAGTATCTTATAAGGATCGTTGATCATTTTTCTTCCCTCGCTTTTGCGCCCTTTCCTCTGAAATTGACCCAGATTCCACTGTACAGGATGTTATCCAGCAGTGCCTTGTCCTGAACCAGAGGAAGTCTCTCGTAGGCTTCGGTGCATCGGCCCATGGCCAGCACCAGATATTCTTCCCACCGGGACCAGTTTTCGTCAGAGCCCATGGCGAGATAGGGGTTGTATTTGCCGTGCTTTTTATCCCGACGATAGTCTACCGCAGCGTCGGCCAGATAGATGTACCGCCCAAGGTGGAAGCCCATTTGCCGCAGCGTATCTGCCCAAAGGTCCTCCTTGTAAACAAGAAGCTCTGCCATGAGTCTTCCGAAGCAGTTGGCAGGCTCATCGGGGTTGGGGCAATTGGCATCTTCCAGACGGCTCAGCTCAGTGATGCAGTCGGAAATGGCCTTACATTGCCGGGGGTACCGGCTTTCGATAGTCTGGCAGTGCTTTTGGAGAGAACCTGCCATGATTTTGGCAGACAGCTTTTTATCGTCGTGCCAGTCGTCCAGACACTTATAGTAGGAAAGTGCCACGTTCATATCGGCACCGTATTGGATGCAATCGTTTTCTGCCCACGCTTTCCGGTGAACAGGGTGTGACATGCAACGATTTTTGCCGGAGGTTTCCTCCGGCTCATACAGGCTCATGAGCAGTGTGGATAAAAATGCCATGTCATAGCTCAGAGTCAGTCGTGCAAGCTGAGAGGATTGGCGGTGGATTGCCCGGCAAATGCCGCAGTATATGCTGTTATATCGCTTTTTTTGATCTTCATCCAGCTCACTCCAGCTGGCAGTTACATAGCCAAACATCTCGTCAGCCTCCTTTTCTGTTTATAATATGCACAAACTGTGAACAGACAGTAAACATGACAGAAATTTACGAAAAAGTCATAATTATATTCCTATTGCAGTCCTTCAAGAAGCAGACGATTCAGAAGTGCACCAATGAAGATAATGCAGATGCACATATATAGCCACAGCATGGAAAGAGCTACTGTATAGACAGAGCCGTAAATGGTGCTGTATGTGGAAAAATTCTCTACATAGATGGAAAACAGGCTGGATGCGGTCATCCATCCAAAGGTCGCAAACAGTGCTCCGGGCAGACTGCTCCGGAAGGAGCTGCGCCGGTCGGGGAGGAACATATACATGGCAGAAAATACCATGGTCTGTAAGGATACCAGTAGGACAAACCGCAGGTCAATGAGCTTAAGCCACACTGGGATCGTTGGAATCCTTGGAAGCAGTAGCTGAGTGATGGTATTGCCAAAGACGTGAAGTACCAGCGTCAGCAGAATCATCAGCAGGAATACCACAGTGTAGGCGGTGCTGAGCAAACGAGTAAGAAGCCACCCTCGATGTTCCCTGATACCGTAAACCGCATTGAAGCCTCGAATCAGACCGTGAATACCACGACCGGCAGACCAGAGTGCAGTAATAGCCGACACGGACACCACAAGCTGAGTGGTGTGATCAAAGGTACTGGAGATCAGGTTCCAAATGTATGGCTCTAATGCCGTCGGAAGAAACTGTTCTGCAAGTTCCATCAGATCGGAAGGGGTCAGAGACGTATAGCGAAGCATTCCCAGCACCAGAACCAGAGCGGGGAACAGGGACAGCACAATGAAGAAACAGGCGTAGCTGGCGTGAATAGGAATTTCCATAGCCTTAACACGTTTTACATAGCTCAGTATTCTTTCAAACAAGCTGTCGTTTTGTTTATCGGCCATCAAATTCCCTCCTTTTCAGGTTTTGTGTAACAGCCATGCAAGATGCCTGATGATAGTCAATTTTATACACAGTATATGTTAAAAAATCCAAAATATAACAGAAATGCCCACTGCCCGGGGAGGCAGTGGGCATCATTGGCGTATGATCTTTGTGTTATGATGAGATACGTCGTTTGAGGTAACAAATATAACTGGGTTAAACACACACATCGTGCGGATAAGGTGCGCAATAACCACCGCAAAAACGTTACCGAGCAGAAATAATCGGGAAACGATTACTGTCGCACTGAGCACGCATTACGCAGATGCAGCGTGCAATAGCTGCCGCAAAAACGTTACCGAGCAGAAATAATCGGGAAACGATTATTGCCGCACTGAGCACGCATTACGCAGATGCAGCGTGTAATAACCACCGCAAAAACGTTACCGAGCAGAAATAATCGGGAAACGATTACTGCCGCACTGAGCACGCATTAAAATTATTCGGCGGAAATCATGTAGTAATAGACAGGCTGACCGCCGTTGAGCAGGTTTACATCTGCATCGGGGCAAATTTCAGCAAAGATGTCAGCAGCTTTCTGAGCGTGCTTTTCCTTAACGTCAGCACCGTAGTAGATGGTGATATACTCCTTGCCTTCGTCACGAACCTTCTGTGCCAGAGACTGAAGCAGGAGCTTGATATCCTGACTGGTGCCAAACAAAGCACTGCCGTAGAGAGCCAGATAGTCACCCTCGTGGATATCGTAACCGTCAAAGTCGGAGTTACGAGCAGCATAGGTGATCTGCATGGTTTCAACAGTACCCAGAGCCTCGGTCAGAGCCTCGACGTTTTCTTCTTCTGTACCCTCGGGATTAAAGCTCAGCATGGCAGTGACGCCCTGAGGAACGGTCTTGGAGGGGATAACGATGACCTTTTTGGGGGTCAGTGCATCAACCTGCTGGGCAGCCATAATAATGTTCTTGTTGTTGGGCAGGACAAAAACGGTTTCGGCAGGAACCTTGTTGACAGCTTCCAGAATATCCTGAGTGCTGGGGTTCATGGTCTGACCGCCGGAGATAATGCCGTCTACACCCAGATTCTGGAATACATCTGCAAGGCCTTCGCCAGCACAGACGGAAACAACGCCGAAGGTCTTTTCAGGCTCGGCAATCTTGGGTGCCAGCTCCTGCTCGCTCATGACCTTCTCAGTGTGCTGCAGGCGCATGTTTTCAATTTTGACGGTGACGAAGGAACCGTATTCAATGGCTTCGTGCAAAGCCTTGCCGGGATCGTTGGTGTGGACGTGGACCTTAATGATTTCCTCATCGTCAACCAGAACCAGACTGTCACCCAGACTGTCAAGGAATGCCCGAAGTGCCTCGGGATCCTTGTCATTTTCACGAGAGATGATGAACTCGGTGCAGTATGCAAAGGTGATGTCAGCATCGTCAAAATCGGAGAAGGAAGCCTGTTCCTTTACTTCGACATCCTGCTGACCCTCGGGAACCACTACGTCCTCACCATGGAGGGCGGACATCATGGCTTCCAGAGCAAACAGCCAGCCCTTGCCGCCGGCATCAACAACACCGGCCTTTTTGAGGACGGGGTTCATGTTGGTGGTATTGGCCAGAGCAATCTTGGCTTCTTCAATAGCTGCCTCGTGGACAAACTCGAAGTAGTTGTTTTCCTGAGCCGCATCCAGTGCCTTGGCAGCAGCCAGACGGGCAACGGTCAGAATGGTGCCCTCAGCGGGCTTCATGACGGCTTTATAGGCAGCGTCGACACCTTCCTGCAGGGCATTTGCCCACAGAACGCCATCGCACTCCTCAGCGCCCTTGAGTTTCTTGGAAATGCCCCGGAACAGCAGGGACAGAATAACGCCGGAATTGCCCCGGGCACCCCGAAGCATGGCAGATGCAGCAGCACCGGAAGCCTTCTCCAGAGAGGGATCTTCCAGCTTCCGCAGGTCCACCGCGGCGGCATGGATGGTCATAGCCATATTGGTGCCGGTATCGCCGTCAGGGACAGGGAAAACGTTCAGCTCGTTGAGCTGCTGCTTATGAATTTCAATAGAGGCGGCCGCGCTGATCATCAATCGACGAAAATCGGCCCCGTTAATGGTCTGCCTCAATGGTTACACCTCCGAAAAAAGTTATCCAATCATCATGGAATCAATATAGACATTTATGGCCCGTACTGCGGTGCCGGTGCACTTGGTAACAACGTAGCCGACCTCAGAAATAATAGAGGCGCCCACGGCAGACAGATTCACGCCGTTGTCGACCATGATGTGCAGATCGATAGAAATGGTGTCATCCTCGTGGAACTCCACACGGACACCCTTGGCCATGGATTCCTTCCGAAGCAGGTGGTAAACACCATCGGTGACAGAGCGGGCAGCCATACCCTTAACGCCGAAGCAGTTGGAAGCTGCGGTTCCGGCGATTTCGGTGTAGACGCTGGTGCTGATGTTGATGGAACCATTTTCATTGTGTTGACGGATCATAGATCAGTACCTCCTAATGCGGCAGTTGCCGCTGACAATTGGTGTCGAGCCCGGTTTGGCAGATAAGCCGACATGGGGCAGAATCAGTGCCGAACCGGGCGGGTATTCTCTATGGGCAAAGCCCACTTAGACCATGCTGTCCTCCCAGCATGCGGGAGCGCACAGGCCCATCATCTTGACAACTGTGGGAGCAACATTGGCGAGGCCATAGGCACCGTCGATGATTTTCCAGCTGTTGTCCTTATCATAGATGATGAAGGGAACAGGATTCAGGGAATGAGCGGTGCGGACGGAAGTCTTACCCTTCTTGGTTTCGGTCATCTGGTCTGCGTTGCCGTGGTCGGCGGTGATAAGAACGGTGTAGCCGTACTTGTCAGCAGCATCCAGAATAGCTTTCAGGCTGTTATCCACGCACTCCATGGCATAGACAACGGCATCCATCACGCCGGTATGACCGACCATGTCGCCGTTGGGGAAGTTGCAGCGCAGGAAATCGAACTTCTTGGAAGCCATGGCTTCAACCATCTTTTCAGTGATTTCCTTGGACTTCATAGCAGGAGCCTGCTCGAAGGGGATGACATCGGAGGGAACTTCCTCATAGACTTCCAGATCTTCACAGACCTTGCCGGAACGGTTGCCGTTCCAGAAGTAGGTGACATGACCATATTTCTGAGTCTCGGAGACGGCGTATTCCCGGATGCCGGCCTTGCACAGAACCTCGGTCAGGGTGTTGGTAATGACGGGGGGCTGAACCAGATAGTGCTCGGGGATGTTCAGGTCGCCGTCATACTGGAGCATACCGGCAAACTTGACACCGGTGTAGTCGCCCCGGTCAAACTTATCGAAATCCTTGCGGTCAAAGGCCAGAGAAATTTCCTGCGCACGGTCGCCGCGGAAGTTGAACAAAATGACGCTGTCGCCGTTTGCAATCTTTGCAACAGGCTCGCCGTTGCGGGCAACGACGAAAGCGGGCAGATCCTGATCGATGCAGCTGGTTTCAGCACGGTAGGTCTCGATTGCCTCAGCAGCGGAAGCAAACTGACGGCCCTGACCCTGAACGTGGGTTCTCCAGCCGGCTTCGACCATGCCCCAGTTGGCTTCATAACGGTCCATGGTGATCTGCATACGACCGCCGCCGGAAGCGATGGCGTAATCACAGCCCTCGGTGTTCAGTTCCTTCAGAACTGCCTCCAGAGCACCTACATATTCCAGAGCGGAGGTGGCGGGAACGTCACGGCCGTCCAGCAGGATGTGGCAGTAAGCCTTCTTGACACCCTCGGCGTGTGCCTTCTTCAGAAGGGCAATCAGGTGTGCAATGTTAGAGTGAACGTTGCCGTCGGACAGTAGACCCAGGAAGTGCATAGCGTGACCGTCCACAGCGTTGGAAACCAGATCCTTCCAGGTCTCGGACTGGTACAGAGAACCATTTTCAATGGATTCGCCAACCAGTTTGGCACCCTGAGAGTAAACCTGACCACAGCCCAGAGCGTTGTGACCGACCTCGGAGTTGCCCATATCATCATCGCTGGGCAAACCAACAGCGGTGCCGTGTGCCTTCAGATAAGTATGAGGGCAGGATGCCAGCAGATGATCCAGAGTAGGAGTCTTTGCAACTACAACAGCGTCGCCGGGACCACCGTCACCCTTGCCTACGCCGTCCATGATTACGAGAACAATAGGTTTTTCCATATTGATTGTTACCTCCAAAACCGTATTTACGGATAATTTACATGTTTATGGATTATATTATTTTACATCATTTTGACCTGGGTTACAACTATTATTTTTATTTTTCAGGAATTTACAAAAAATCACCCGGGAAAATGAGAAGTTGCAGCATTTTCCCGGGAGATGTTAAAATTGTTTTACACAGAATTGCCGTCTGCCGATGTTCAGCGGTAGCCAATGGCGTTGAGATTACACAACAGGGTGCGTCACGCATTAGCCGCCGGCCTTGCCGACACACAGAATTGTGGAAATTCGCAATGTGC
>RCNI01000484.1_pt1 | contig 24370 bp, 24 predicted proteins | sample 2041151 | NCBI WGS metagenome assembly RCNI01 (sample SAMN09708214, study PRJNA481090) | feces metagenome | isolation source: feces | place: Antarctica: Albino Rookery | reverse complement strand
CTTCTTCTTGCTTCTTCTTCATCTCTCCGTCTTCTACGATGTTCGCTCATGATAATCTCCTTCCTTATCATTTCTTTATCTTAACATGCGAATTTTCCACTAATTTTGTGAACTAATTATTTCACAATTATAATATAAGTTTTAAGTTTATGTCAACTTATTTACGCAAAAAGAAAAAGGAAGATGCTGCCTAAAACAACATCTTCCTTATAAATCAGCCGATTCCTTTATAAACCAATCCTAAAATAAATACGATAATTGCCAACGGCACATATATGTATTTAGCAGTCGGTTTAAAGATTCTTGGAATTTTTTTCTTACGTCCTTCTTCCAATTCTTCCTTTATTTTGTCAAATCCTAAAATGTAATAAACAGAAATTGCTCCCAGTACTGCTCCAAACGGAACCACAATAATAGTGATGAAATCCATCCATGTTCCCACTCTGGCTTCTTCCTCCATAAAAAGACCAACCAAAAGTGTCAATACACCGCAAAGCAATACTGCATGATTTCTCTTCAGCTTAAATTTATGCTGCCAACTTTCAATAACTGCTTCAAACATATTGATCAAAGAAGTAATTCCCGCAAAGCATACAGATAAGAAAAAGATAACTGCAAACAATCTTCCCATTGGCATCTGTTTAAAAATATTAGGAATGGTAATGAACATCAGAGACGGACCTGCAGAAGGTTCAATGCCAAAAGCAAACACTGCCGGCATAATTGCCAGTGCAGAAAGCATAGCTGCAATTGTGTCAAAAAAAGCGGTCTGCATGGAAGCTTTCGGAATGTCTTCTTTCTTACTTAAATAAGAACCGTAAACAATCATTCCCGAACCTGTAATAGATAAAGAGAAAAATGCCTGTCCCATAGCCATTACCCATGTATCAATGTTTGCCAGTGCCTCCCATTTCGGTACAAATATAAATTCATATCCTTCTTTTGCTCCCGGAAGGAAGAATACTCTCACTGCCAGTATGGCAAACAATGTGAAAAACAATGGCATCAATATCTTATTCGCCTTTTCAATCTGTGTAGCTGCACCAATAAGGAGCACAACCACTGTAATAACAATTACAATCACGTGCCACGGCACATTTCCCATAAATGCAGTTACACCAGCAAAATATTCTGCAGAGTCCTGCTCCAAAACCGTATTCGTGACAGAACCGCATAAAAATCTTAAAACCCATCCAATAATAACAGAATATCCAATGGCAATTCCAAGAGAGCCTAAAAGCGGTATCCATCCTAAAACCTTTCCTACTTTTTCTTTCTTTTTCTCTGCCCAGCAAAGTTCGTAAGAACCCAGAGTTCCTGTCCCTGCTTTTCTGCCGATTGCAAACTCTGCAGAGAGTCCTACAAAGCCAAACAAACAAATGAAGAAAATGTACGGGATTAAAAAGGCAGCTCCCCCATATTCTCCTAATCGGTAAGGGAACATCCAGATGTTTCCCAGACCTACTGCTGAACCTACGCAAGCCAGTACAAATCCCAGAGAATTTGTAAAACTTCCGTTTTTATGATTATGCATATTTTTTTCCTCCTACCTCTCAATAATCTACTCTTGTTCGCAATGTTACCGATTGATGCGTTAATTTTTAAAACTATACTTCATCAATGTAGCAAAGAATACAAGAAAAGTCAACAGTATATCCCTCTTTTTATGACGTTTTTTTTGCAGAAACATGGTATAATAATTGCACTTCATATCAAATTATACTTGCAGGGGGACTTTTTCTAATGGATATTTTTACTTTTATTCTGGAAATTATTGGTACGGTGGCATTTGCCTCATCTGGTGCCATGCTTGCGATTGAGAAAAAAATGGATATTTTCGGTGTGAACATTTTAGGCACTACAACAGCGGTCGGCGGCGGTATTATGCGAGATGTAATTTTAGGTGTAACACCTCCTACTGCTTTTGCGCAGCCTGTGTATATTTTGTTCGCAATCATTACATCTACCTTATTGTTTACCATTGTATATACCAATCCGGATATTATCCATTCTAAAATTAGAAATAAATTCTATGATAAGGTGATGCTCTGGTGTGATACCGTAGGATTGGGAATTTTTACAGTAGTAGGAATTCAGACTGCCTCCCGCCATGTTACCGATGATAATTCTTTCTTTTTTCTTTTTATCGGTGTGCTTACCGGTGTAGGCGGAGGCGTTATTCGTGACATTATGGCAAGCGAAACACCTTATATTCTGGTACGGGAAGTCTATGCCAGCGCTTCCATTGCCGGAGGAATCGTATGCATTGTGTGTCGAAATACCGTAGGAGAAGCTTCGGGACTCATTTTCGGTCTTATTATAACTGTGGTCATTCGTACTCTTGCCGCACATTTTCATTGGAATCTCCTTCGTATTCATTGACTCCATTTCAAATCATGTTATACTGTAAGAAAAAACAAAAGAGAGGTTTCACACATGAGTAAAATTGATGAAGTAAGAAAAGCTATGGTTACTGCCATGAAAGCAGGCGACAAAGAACGTAAAGAATCCCTATCTATGTTGCTGTCCGCATTAAAAAATAAAGCTATTGATAAGCGTGAGGATTTAACAGAATCAGAAGAAAACGAAGTTGTTTTAAAAGAAATCAAACAGACAAAAGAAACTCTTGAGCTGACTCCAAAGGACAGAACAGAGATTATTGAAGAATGTACAAAACGTATTGCTGTTTACGAGGAATTTGCTCCAAAAATGCTTGACGAAAGCGAAATCAAAGAGATTATTCTCGGAGTATTAAGCGAACTTTCTATAGAAACACCAACCGGAAAAGACAAGGGAAAAATCATGAAAGAACTGATGCCTAAGGTAAAAGGAATTGCTGATGGCAAACTGGTAAATCAGGTTCTTACTTCTATGATGCAGTAAACATAAAAGAAATTGTCATATTAAACTCATATTAGGAATATTTATACCTTCAAGCCCAGTCTGCTTTTCTGATTACTGTTTAATATGACAGTTTCTTTTTTATTTCATCTATTCTATACAACAAAAAACACCATCCCCGCAGTTCTCTTATCTGCAAAAACAGTGCTTTTAATGCGCCTTCAGGGACTCGAACCCTGGACAAATAGATTAAGAGTCTACTGCTCTACCAACTGAGCTAAAGGCGCTTATTTATTTTGTTTTCCTCAATGCAAAGAGTATTATAACTGATACTTTTATAAAAAGCAAGCATATTTTTATACTTTTTTTGTTTTTTTAAAGAAACACTTTAGAAATATTTTATGTATATAATATAGGGTGTCTGAAAATATCTTATCTTTTTTCAAACACCCGTCCTTTTTTATTTTCTTTTCACTTTCACAGAATTAAGAGTCTTTTCCACCTCCTCAATGGACTTTAAGACCTGAAAAACTTTTGTTTTCTGCATTCTGCTTTGATATGCCCATTGAAAAACTGCACCTTTTATTCCATTTTTTCCTTTCATTGCAGGCTCTCCTAAACTCTTTCTTCTATTATATATAGTTTATTGTCCTGCAATCAGTTTGTGAATGGGATTTCCCTTAGATGAGAATTTTTCCTCATATTCTGTCATAACATTTCCTTTATTCATTTCCTCATCATGGTGCAAATCAAAGGTATGAGCCAAAAGCTTCCATCCTGCTTCTTTTACTTCCTCTAAAGAAAACTCAAAAAGTTCTCTGTTATCTGTCTTAAATTCTACCACACCTTCCTTTATCAACACCTGTTCATATCTTTCCAGAAACTGACGGGAAGTTAATCTGCGCTTTGCATGTCTTTCCTTGGGCCAAGGATCTGAAAAATTCAGATAAATCTTTTTTACCTCTCCTTTTTCAAATACAAGAGGTAGCTCCCTTGCATCCATGCGGATGAAAAACAGATTGTTTAAAATTTTTCCTTCTTTTTCCTGTTCCTCTCTTTTTTGAAGAGCCCGCAATAAAACACTATCATACATTTCAATTCCAATAAAATTTACATTAGGATACAACTCCGCCAAAGTCATAATAAAGCGGCCTTTTCCCATTCCCACCTCGATGTGAACAGGATGATCATTTCCAAAAACTTCTGCCCATTTTCCTTTCTTTTCCTGTACATCATGAATTACATATTTACTATCTTCAATGGCGTCTTTTGACCCTGGTATATTTCTTAATCGCATTCAAAATTCCTGCCTTTCTAATTCTTCTATAAAAGTATAACCGATACTATATATCCTGTCAAAGACACAATAAATCCAGTGGTTTTTTTCTGGAAATGGTGTATAATAAAATGAGCAAGAAAAAAGGAGGAAAGCCTATGGAAGACATTATCAACAAGCTTGCAGAGATAGAAGCTGCCGCCTCACATATTATGGAAGATGTTTCAGAGCAGAAAAAGCAGCTGACACAGCAATATGAAGAAGCTGTCCAGAAGTTTGATTCCACCATAGACATGGAAATCCAGAACCGCTCCGATACCATCCGGCGGGAATTGGAAACCCAGATGAAACAGGAACTGGAAAATCAAAAAAACGAGGCTGAACAGATTTTAAACAGATTGGAAACCTACTACACCAAATGTCATACAGACATGGCAAAAGAAATTTATGACAGAATATTAAGGATGTGAGAATATGGGAAGTCTGCTTTCTTATAGTGGTCTGTCTACAAAAGTACGGGCCATGCAGAGCAAGCTTATAAAAGAAGCGCAATATCAGGAAATCGCTCAAATGCATTCTGTCACCGCTATTGTTTCTTATTTGAAGAAACAGCCGGGATTTCAGGATCTTTGGGCAGATTTAGATGAAAACAGCCTCCACAGAGGTGACATTGAAAGGCTTCTTACTCATACCATTTATCAAAATTTTGCCAAGTTATATCGTTTCGCCAATCCGGAACAGCGAACATTTATGGCATTATATTTTAAACGCTATGAACTGGCAATTATGAAAGAATGTCTTAGAAAAGTTTTTGATCAGGGACACGCTGAGCTGGACCTTTCTCTTTTTAAGGACTTTTTTGACCGCCATTCAAAGTTAAATATTGAAAAACTGGCAAATTCTTCTACTGTGGAAGAATTTATTTCTAATCTAGAGGGTTCAGAATATTATAAGCCCCTGAAAAAATTGGAAAATGATTACACCCCCAGAATTTTTGATTATGGTATGGCACTTGACCAATATTATTTTGCCAATATCTGGTCTGTAAAAGAAAAACTCTTCAAAAAACGAGATTTAGAAGAAATCACAAAAGCATACGGAAATAAATTTGATATGTTAAATCTTCAATGGATTTACCGTTCAAAAAAATACTATCACATGACTCCTGCCGATATTTATGCACTGTTAATTCCAGTACATTACCGCCTTAGCAGGAAAGATATTTCCGCATTGGTGGAAACCGCAGATGAAGAAGAATTTAAACACATTCTGGATACCACCTATTACAAAAAGCGTTTCCCTGAACTTGTTCCGGAAAAACTGGAAGCGTTTTATAACTTGAATTTAAAAACCATTCTGGAAACAGAATCCAGAAAATATCCTCACTCAGTAATTATGCTGTACTCTTACCTCTATCACAAGGAACATGAGGTAGACCGACTGACTACAGCTATTGAATGTGTCCGCTACGGACTCTCCTCTGCTGAGATTTTGGATTATATTGCAAAAACTTAATAATCGGAGGTGATTACATGATTGAGAAAATGAAATTCCTGAGTATTACCGGTCCGAAATCTGATATTGATCGCGTGGTAAATAAATATCTTTCCAAGTATGAAATTCATCTTGAAAATGCTATGGCACAATTAAGTCAGGTACAACACTTATCGCCATATATTCAGATAAACCCCTACAAGGATTTATTAAACCGCGTCAATGAATTCGCCGGTCAACTAAAGAATACAGAACACGTTCCCATACGTGATATTTCTCTGGAAGAAATTCAGTCCCTTGTGGATGATTTGAATGAAAAAATTTCAAAAATCAATAAAAAGTGTGATGAGCTCAATGAAAAACGTGCCTCTGTCACAGAAGATTTAAAATGTATTACACCTTTTCTTACCCTGCCTCAGGATTTAGACAAGCTGATACATTATCGCTTTGTTCAGGTTCGTTTCGGTCGTATTCCCGTAGAATATTATGAAAAATTCAAGGAATATGTTTACGATAATCTGGACACTATCTTTTTCCCCTGTCATCAGGATGATTATGTATGGGGACTTTATTTTGTCCTATGGACAAAAATGGAACAGGTAGATGCCGTATTTTCTTCCATGCACTTTGAGCGCATTTATTTGAAAAAAGATTATTATTACGGTACTCCTGAAAAACTCCACAATGATTTACGAAATCAGTTAAATAACATTGATGAGGAATTAAATGCCTGCCATCAGGAAATTCAGAAGCTTTTAAATGGTGATGCTAGTTCCATTCTTTCTGCACAGGCTGCCTTAAATGCTCTGTCCACCAATTTCGATGTACGAAAAGTAGCTGCCTGCGTGCAGGAGCATCAAGAAACCTTCTATATTCTATGCGGATGGATGAGTGAAAAAGACAATTTCTCTTTCATGAAAGAAATTGAAAATGATTCCAATTTATTCTGTGTGGTAGAAGACGACCATAATAAAATCCGTTGTAAACCACCTACAAAGCTAAAAAACCCGAAGATTTTCAAGCCTTTTGAAATGTATATAAAAATGTATGGGCTTCCTGACTATCATGAACTGGATCCCACTATTTTCGTAGCACTGACGTATTCCTTTATTTTCGGTATCATGTTCGGAGATGTAGGGCAAGGTCTTTTGCTGACAATCGGAGGTTTTGCACTGTATAAATGGAAACGAGTTACTTTAGGAGCAATTATCGGTACTGCCGGTATCTTCTCCACCTTCTTTGGCTTCATGTTCGGCAGTATTTTCGGCTTTGAACATACCATTGAGGCCCTGTGGCTCAGACCTGTAAAGGCCATGATGCTGGTTCCCGGACTTGGACAGATGAATACGATTTTCGTTGTTGCCATTATTTTCGGTATGTTCCTCATTCTTGTAACTATGATTTTCCATATTATCAATGCAGTACGTACCCATGACACAGAAGGTATCTGGTTTGACCAGAACTCTGTCTGCGGACTTGTTTTTTACGGAACTTTAACCGTTTCCGCCCTTTTATTCCTCACAGGAAAATCACTGCCTGCTGCCATTATCCTAATCGTAATGTTTACAGTTCCCCTTGTGATTATCATGCTGAAAGAGCCGATTACCCGCATTGTGGAAAAGAAAACCCCTGTGATTGAAGGCAGCAAGCCTATGTTTTTTGTACAGAGTTTCTTCGAACTGTTTGAAATTATGTTAAGCTTTCTTTCCAACACTCTTTCCTTCGTGCGTATCGGTGCTTTTGCTGTCAGCCACGCTGCTATGATGGGCGTTGTTATGATGCTGGCAGGTGCAGAAAGCGGCGGAGGCATTAACTGGCTGATTGTCATCGGAGGTAATATTTTCGTATGTGCCATGGAAGGTCTGATTGTAGGTATTCAGGTACTTCGTCTGGAATATTACGAAATGTTCAGCCGTTTTTATAAGGGTACAGGAAAAGAATTTAAACCATTTTTAAAACATGTAAATAACATGAAATCTGCTGACCATGCTTAATGGCTCAGACTGTTTAATATTTAGGAGGACATTATTATGACAACTATCATTCAACTTCTTACTGCAGCAGCTTTAATTTTAAGCATTATCGTTCCTTTTGGAGCATTCTTTCTGGGAGAAAAAACAAAAAAACGCTACAAAAAATCTCTTGCCTGCAACTGCTTTTTCTTCTTCGGAAGCCTTCTAGTAGCTACTATCGTAATGTTCAGCGGAACAGCCAGCGTTCATGCTGCATCTGCTGCCGGAACTTCTGACCTTGCTACAGGTCTTGGCTACATTGGTGCTGCTTTAGTTACCGGTCTTTCCGGTATCGGTTCAGGTATTGCCGTTGCCAGTTCTGCAAGTGCTGCTTTAGGTGCTATCAGCGAAGATGGTTCTTTATTCGGTAAATCCATGATTTTCGTAGCCATGGCAGAAGGTATTGCATTATATGGTCTGATTATTTCTTTCATGATTCTTGGTAAATTAGGCTGATTTCGATACGGAAGGATGATTTCCAATGAAAATGTTTTTAATCAGTGACAATATTGACACCTACACAGGCATGCGCCTTGCAGGCGTAGAAGGTGTGGTTGTCCACGAGAGAGAAGAGCTTCATCGTGCTTTAGAAGATGCCATTAACAACAAAGAAAACGGCATTATTCTCCTTACAGAAAAATTCGGCAAAGAATTTCCTGATATTATCGATGATGTGCGCTTGAACCACAAGCTTCCCTTGCTTATTGAAATTCCCGACCGTCATGGAACAGGGCGGGCACCCGACTTCATTACTTCTTATGTAAATGAAGCCATTGGACTAAAATTATGACAAGAAGGTGATGTGTATGACAACAGAAGAAAAATTGCAGCATTTCTATGAAGTTTCCATGGATACCGCCAGAGAAGAAGCCACAACAGCATTAGATGAATACAAGGCTACTCTGGAAGCAGAAATGGAACGTCATAAACAGGAAAAGCAGGCTGCTTCTGAAAGTCAATTCAAAATAGAATCAGACAACGCAGCCAGAGAAATTAACAAAGCACTTTCTACAGAGCATCTCCATATTAAAAGAAAGCTTTCCAAAAAGCAGCAACAATTAAAAGAATGTGTATTTGCTGAAGTAAAGAATTTACTTGAAGCTTTCTCCAAAATGCCAGAGTATGTAGACTGGCTGGAGGATAAAATAAAGCAATCTTTAGAGATTGCCGAAAATAACTCTATACAAATTTATCTGACTGCAAGGGACTCTACCAAAGCAGATGAATTAACAAAACGTACCGGAATTACTCCTCTCATCTCTGAAACAGATTTTTTAGGTGGTATAAGAGCTGTTATTCCCGAAAAAAATATTTTAATTGACAATACGTTCCTTACTGCTTTTGAAAATGAAAAGGAACTCTTCAATTTCGATGGAGGATTTACCCATGAGTAAAACTGCTGAAATTTACGGCATCAACGGTCCTGTTATCTACTTAAAAGGCAATACAGGATTTAAAATGTCGGAAATGGTTTATGTCGGAAAGGAAAATCTAGTCGGCGAGGTTATCTCACTGAAAAAAGAAGCCACAACAGTTCAGGTATTCGAGGAAACCAGCGGACTTCGCCCTGGTGAAATCGTAACCGCCAGCGGCGATGCCATTTCCGTCACACTGGGACCTGGTATTTTAAATAACATTTTTGACGGTATTCAAAGACCTCTTTCCGTCATTGCTGAACAATCCGGAAAATATATTTCCAGAGGTATGCAGGTAAACTCTCTGGATACAGAAAAGCTTTGGGATGTGCATATTACAATTTCTGAGGGTATGGAAGTTTATGGAGGTACAATTATTGCGGAAGTTCCCGAAACTGAGTCTATTGTGCATAAATCCATGATTCCACCGAACATTCACGGAGTAGTAAAATCCGTTGTTCCTGACGGAAAGTACAATATTACCCAAACTATTGCTGTACTTACACTGGAAGACGGCTCTGAATACGAATTAAAACTTGCACAAAAATGGCCTATCCGTATTCCACGACCTACAAGTAAACGATATCCTGCATCCAAACCTCTTGTAACAGGGCAGCGTATTCTGGATACTCTGTTCCCTATTGCAAAGGGCGGTACTGCTGCTGTTCCCGGAGGATTTGGTACAGGTAAGACCATGACACAGCACCAGATTGCCAAATGGTCTGATGCTGATATTATTATTTATATCGGCTGCGGTGAACGCGGAAATGAAATGACACAAGTATTGGAGGACTTCTCCAAACTTCATGATCCAAAAACAGGAAACGCCCTGATGGCACGTACTTCCTTAATAGCCAATACTTCAAACATGCCTGTTGCAGCCCGTGAGGCATCTATTTATACAGGTATTACCCTTGCGGAATACTATCGTGATATGGGGTATGATGTTGCAATCATGGCAGACTCTACTTCCAGGTGGGCAGAGGCCTTACGTGAGCTATCCGGACGTCTGGAAGAAATGCCCGCAGAAGAAGGATTCCCGGCTTATCTTGCATCCCGCCTTTCTGCTTTCTATGAAAGAGCCGGCATGATGCAGAACTTAAATGGTACGGAAGGCTCTGTATCCATTATCGGTGCAGTTTCCCCACAAGGCGGTGACTTCTCTGAACCGGTAACACAGAATACTAAACGTTTTGTCCGCTGTTTCTGGGGACTGGATAAATCTCTGGCTTACGCCAGACACTTCCCTGCCATTCACTGGCTCACCAGCTACAGTGAATATCTGGGAGACTTATCTTACTGGTACAGTGAAAATGTTTCCCCGAAATTTGTGGAATATAGAAACCGCATTATGGCAATTTTAAACTCTGAAAGCAGTCTGATGGAAATCGTAAAACTTATCGGAAGTGACGTGCTTCCTGATGATCAGAAGCTGACTTTGGAAATTGCAAGAGTTATTCGTCTGGGATTTTTACAGCAGAATGCCTTTCATCCTGACGATACCTGTGTTTCTCTGGAAAAACAGTTTAAAATGATGGAAATTATTCTGTATTTATATAAAAAATGCCGTGCACTTATTGCAATGGGCATGCCAATGTCTGTGCTGAAACAGGAGAATATTTTTGAAAAAGTCATTGCAATTAAATATGATGTACCAAACGACCATCTGGAAATGATGGATGACTACAAAAAAGCTGTCAAAGATTTCTATAACTCTGTAATGGAAAAGAATGGATAAGGAGGGACTGATTTATGGCAATCGAATATTTGGGCTTAAGTGAAATCAATGGCCCTCTGGTAGTTTTAGAAGGGGTGAAAAACGCCTCCTTTGACGAAATCGTAGAATTTCGAGTAGATGATGGAAGCAAAAAGCTGGGACGTATTGTAGAAATATACGAAGAAAAAGCAGTTATTCAGGTGTTTGAAGGAACAGAAAATATGTCACTTTCCAACACTCACACACGCCTCAGCGGACATCCTATGGAAGTAGAACTTTCCCCTGATATTCTGGGACGTACCTTTAACGGTATCGGAAAACCTATTGACGGATTAGGTCCCGTCATTCCTGAAATGAAGCTAAATATCAACGGACTTCCATTAAACCCTGTCACAAGAGAATATCCCAGAAACTTTATTCAAACAGGTATCTCTGCTATTGACGGACTGACAACCTTAATCCGTGGACAAAAGCTTCCCATTTTCTCAGGAAACGGACTTCCTCATGACCAGCTTGCAGCACAGATTGTGCAACAAGCTTCTCTTGGAAGCAACAGTGATGAAAAATTTGCCATTGTCTTTGCTGCAATGGGTGTTAAATACGACGTAGCGGAATTCTTCCGCCGTACCTTCGAAGAAAGTGGTGTATCCGACCACGTTGTCATGTACCTAAATCTGGCAAATGATCCTGTAGTAGAGCGACTTATCACACCGAAAGTCGCACTTACTGCTGCTGAATATCTGGCTTTTGAAAAGGGAATGCATATTCTTGTTATCCTTACGGATATTACCTCCTTCTGTGAAGCTATGCGTGAAGTATCTTCTTCCAAAGGAGAAATTCCTTCCAGAAAAGGATATCCCGGATATCTGTACAGTGAACTGGCAACACTTTATGAAAGAGCAGGTATTGTAAGAGGTGGTACAGGTTCTGTAACACAGATACCAATTCTCACTATGCCAAACGATGATATTACCCATCCAATTCCTGACTTAACAGGATATATTACAGAAGGGCAGATTGTACTGGATCGTCAGCTTCACGGGCAGGCAATTTATCCGCCTATTAACGTACTTCCCTCTCTGTCACGTCTTATGAAAGATGGTATCGGCGAAGGATTTACAAGGGAAGATCATCAGGATGTTGCAAACCAGCTTTTCTCCTGCTACGCAAAGGTAGGCGATGCAAGAGCACTGGCATCTGTTATCGGTGAAGATGAACTATCACCTCTGGATAAAAAATATCTTGAATTCGGTACTGCTTTTGAGGAAAACTTCGTAGGACAAAAAGCTGATGAAAACAGAACTATTCAGGAAACTCTGGATAATGGCTGGAAACTTCTTTCCATGATACCAAGAGAAGAACTTGACCGTATTGACACCAAAATTCTGGATAAGTATTATCCTGAAAATGTAGAAAAGTAAAAGGGGGGATTTTGTGGATCCGAATACATTTCCCACCAAGGGAAACCTAATACTTGCCAAAAACTCTCTGGCTCTTTCAAAACAAGGTTTTGATTTGATGGATAAAAAACGAAATATCTTAATTCGAGAATTGATGGATTTGATTGAGCAGGCAAAGGATATTCAGTCCCAGATTGATGTTACCTTCCGAACTGCTTATGCTGCTCTACAAAAGGCAAACATGGAAATCGGTATCAATTATGTACAGGAAATTTCGAGAACCGTACCTGTGGAAAACTCTATTTCCATAAAAACACGAAGTGTTATGGGTACGGAAATTCCTCTGGTGCGTTCTGAACCCACTTCCGGCGAACCTACTTATTCCTACTATGGAACAAAAGCTTCCCTTGACGAAGCTCATGCTGCTTTTGAAAAAGTAAAAGATTTAACAATCCGCCTGTCTATGGTAGAGAATTCTGCTTACCGGCTGGCTGTCAATATTAAGAAGACTCAGAAACGTGCCAACGCACTGAAAAATATTACAATTCCCAAATATGAAACGCTTACAAAAAGCATCTCAAATGCATTAGAGGAAAAAGAACGAGAAGAATTTACTCGTTTAAAAGTTATTAAAAGAATGCAGGCAAATTAAGAGAAAGACCATTCTCCCAGAAGGAAAAGAATATACAAACTTCCAAGAGAATGGTCTATTTATCTTATTCTAATTATTAATTTCTCGTCTGCCCCATAATCGTATCATCGCATATCACTGTCTAACTGCGTAGCAATCATATCAAAGGTTGTTACCTTGTCTGTGGTTTTTCCAAAAGACTACTTCATATTCTTTATAACTTCGCTCATATCCGCATCATCCGGGTACATCACATCAATTTTGTGCGCTTTTTACATTTTACCACTGACTGCCGTATCCAGAAAGTTAAAACTAATACTGTCCATCTTTGCCTCAAATATCTCCCAACCATCTGTAATCATAAATGCCGAACCATACGTGCCTTCCTGTATATCTTCTAAGTCACCTTTTTCCACATGATATACCTCCATGGTTTCTCCAATATCCTTGCCCTAAGGCGTGTTCTCAAGTTCAAAATACTCATTCTTTTCCTTGCCACAGCTGCATAAAAACAAAACAACTCTTTTACATCGTAATCTTAAATTTACTCCCCACTCCCGGTGTACTTTCCACCTCTATCTTCGCACCTAAATACATGCATCCGTGTTTTACAATAGAAAGCCCCAGTCCCGTACCGCCAATTGCCTTTGAATGACTCTTGTCCACACGGTAAAATCTTTCAAAAATACGTGATTGTTCTCCTTCAGGAATTCCAATTCCTGTGTCTTCCACCTGAATTTCCACCTTATTATTCTTTTCTTCCAACGTAACTGTCAGACTTCCTCCCTGCTTATTGTACTTTAATCCGTTTTCACAGAGATTAAAAAGAACTTCCTCTAAAATCGTTCTCACAGTAGTTACCTGAATATGCGGTCCTTCCAAATAGAGTTTAATATTTTTTTCTTTTGCACTATGCTCTATGCGATGGAAAACTTCTTTTGAAAGCTGATACAAATCCACCTGTTCTTTCTGATAAACAAGCTCTCCTTCATCCAACTGAGAAATCTTAATCACATCATTTACCAGAGTAATCAGTCTCTGGACTTCCTTGAAAATGCGGCTGGCAAATACTTTCGTATCTTCCGGTTTTACAAATCCATCTTTAATAATTTCTGCAAATCCTGAAATTGAAGTAAGCGGTGTCTTTAACTCATGGGACACATTTGCTGTAAACTCCCTGCGAAGCTGCTCTCCGCGCATACGCTCTGTCACGTCAAGGATAATAATAACAGCTCCTGTCACCTCTTTAGCCTGCCATACAGGATTGGCTGCAATCTGACAGCTTCTCTCTGGAAACTCCATCATCCGCACTGCATGATGCCCTTCCAGTACCTGTTCTACAATACTCTGGAACTCTCCGCTTCTGTTCAGTGTTAAAATACTCTGTCTTCCCTGCCACTTAGGATCACCTAAAAGCTTCAGTGCACTAGAATTGTAAGATAACACTTCTGTATACTTATCAATAACAAGAAATCCCTCTTCCATATTTTCTGTAATCAAGGAAAACTCTTCCTGCTGCTTTCTGGCATCTTCAATCTCATGATGAAGGGATTTCTGCTGTCTGCTGATTTTACTTAAAAGCGGTGTCAGCTCATCGTACACTTGATTATCCTCCGGATGCTCCAAATCAAGGGCATTGACAGGTTCTGTAATTTTCTTTGAAAGACGAAAAGCCAACAGTGCTGACAAACCTACCATAAACACCAAAATAATGAGAATAGGCTGTACCATTCCTCCTAAAAGTCCCGGAATATTATACTGAACACTGGATACTCGCAAAACTTTTCCATCATCCAGCTTCATTGCATAGTATAAAGTTTTTTCTGATAAAGTATCGGACCTTCTTACATCTGTACCGGAACCTGTTTTTAACGCTTTCTGGATTTCTGCACGATTTTCGTGATTTTCCATGTTATCTTCATCTGCCACGCTGTCAAAGAGAACATTTCCGTATTCGTCAATATAAGTCACACGCTCTGTCTGAGGAGGCAGTTCATCAAAAGCTTCCATTCCCTCTTTTTCTACTGCAATGGCAAGATAAGCTGCTTCCACTTTCAATTCTTTTTCCAACTGCTTTCCGAAATAGTGATACAAAATTCCCATAATCAACCCGGAACCTGCCAAAAGAACTGTCATGGAAACTAAAAGCATGGACCTGAAAATTCTTTTTGTCATTCTTCCCCTCCTACTCTATATCCTACACCTCGAATAGTCTCAATATAGTGTCCGGCTTCTTTCAGCTTCTGACGAAGTGTTCTGATGTGCACATCCACAGTTCTGCTTTCTCCGTCAAACTGATATCCCCAAATTTTGTCTAAAAGCTGTGCTCTTGTAAACACAATGCCCTGATTGGATAAAAACAATACTAAAAGCTCAAATTCCTTCATGGTAAGCGTCACTTCTTCTCCATTTACCTTTACTAAATGGCGTTTCTTCGACACATACAGCTCTCCCAAAACATATTTTTCCTCTTCCTGAGGCTGTTCCTGACCGCCTCTGCGAAGCAGTGCTTTCACTCTGGAAACCAGCTCCATCATGCGGAATGGTTTTGGAATATAGTCATCTGCTCCTCCATCCAGGCCTTTTACAACGTCATATTCGCTGCCCTTTGCAGTCAGCATAGCAATGGGAATGTGTTTCGTTTCTTTATTTTTTCGAAGCTTTTGCAGAATTTCCAGTCCATCTTCCTCCGGCAGCATAATGTCCAAAATCACTAAATCCGGAATTTTCTTTTCCATAGCATGCCAAAAATCAGAGGGATACTCAAATCCCTCTGCCACAAGCCCCTGACCATTTAAGGTATACACCAATAACTCTCTGATACTTTCATCATCTTCCACTAAATAAATCATTTTATTATCCTCTATCTGCTTCATGCTTTCCTGTTATTGAATACTCTACCCACTGGGCAATGTTTTCTGCATGATCTCCAATTCTTTCCAGATATTTGGCAATCATAATCAAGTCAATGTAGTATTCTGCCTGCTGGGCGTCCTTTTTCATCATATTCAGAAGCTCTTTTTTCACCTTTAAAAACAGCTCGTCTACTACATCATCATATTCTACAACCTTTGCCACAGCTTCTAAATCCTTCTTTACAAAAGAGTCAATGCTTTCTGTCACCATTTTAATGGCTGCCTCAGCCATTTCTCCAATATGAATTTTATGAGTCAGCTCCTTTACCTGAACAAAGCGGGACATATCTGCAATGTCCTGTGCCTGGTCTCCAATTCTCTCCATATCAGAAATCATTTTTAATGCAGAAGATATCTGTCTTAAATCACCGGCTACCGGCTGCTGCTGAAGAAGAAGCTTCATACAAAGAGTTTCAATTTCTCTTTCTTTCTGATTGATTTGCTCCTCAATTCCATCTACAAGTTCTTTTTCTGCTTCACAGGTATCCTCAAACTGGTCTACAGCTCTTCGGATTGCTTTTTCACACAAAGCTCCCATTTTAATCAACTCTACATTCAGCTCATCAAGCTGCTGGTCGAATTTTGTACGCATCAACCAAACCTCCCTGTAATATAATCTTCTGTTTTCTTATTTTTCGGCATAGAAAACATTTCTTCTGTATCTCCGTATTCTACCATTTCTCCTAAAAGGAAGAAGGCTGTTTTGTCAGAAATACGTGCTGCCTGCTGCATATTATGGGTAACCATAACAATGGTATATTTTTTCTTTAATTCTACTGCTAACTCTTCAATTTTGGAAGTGGAAATAGGATCAAGTGCAGAAGTAGGCTCATCCATAAGCAATACTTCCGGTTCTACTGCCAACGCTCTTGCAATACAAAGTCTTTGCTGCTGACCGCCTGACATACCAAGAGCGCTTAATTTTAAACGGTCTTTTACTTCGTCCCAGATTGCAGCGCTTCTTAAAGACTGCTCCACGATTTCATCCAGCTTTACTTTAGAGCGAATTCCATGTGTTCTAGGTCCGTAAGCAATATTATCATAAATACTCATAGGAAATGGATTTGGCTTCTGAAATACCATTCCAACCCGCTTTCTTAAAAGGTTGACATTCATATCTCCATAAACATCTTCTCCATCCAGCAGTATCTTTCCTGTAATCTGACAACCCTCTACCAAATCATTCATTCTGTTTAAAGATTTCAGCAGGGTAGACTTTCCACAGCCGGATGGTCCGATAAATGCAGTAATCTCATTTGCCTGAATTTCCAGATTTATGTTTTTCAGCGCATGAAAGGCTCCCTTATCATAATATAAATCCAAATTGGAAATCGAAAACTTACTCATTCTTTCTATTTATCCTTTCTTAATCTTGCGGGCAATTCTTCCTGACAGCCAGTTAATTACCAATACAATTACAAGCAGTACAACTGCTGTTGCATAAGCCTGATTTACATACAGACCTTCACTTGCAAGAGAATACATGTGTACAGACAGGGTTCTTGTAGAAGACATCACGCTGTCCGGCAGTTCTGCAACCGATCCTGCTGTATACATCAAAGCCGCCGTTTCACCGACAATACGTCCAATGGACAAAATCACACCGGAAAAGATACCTGGCACTGCGGAAGGCAAAATGACTACAAATATTGTTCTAAGCTTCCCTGCTCCTAGACCAAAGCTTGCCTCGCGGTAAGTATCCGGCACTGCCAGAAGTGCTTCCTCTGTGGTTCGCATAATTACGGGAAGTACCATAATTGCCAGCGTAAACGCACCTGCCAGCATGGAATAACCCCAGCGCAGTGTTGTTACAAAAAACAGCATTCCGAACAGACCATATACAATGGAAGGAATACCTGTAAGAGTTTCCGCTGTTACACGCACAACAGACACCAGTTTATTTCTCTTTTTTGCATATTCTACCAGATATACTGCTGCGAAAATTCCTAGAGGACCTGCAACCAAAAGGGACAGCACAATCATTAAAATTGTATTGATAATCGCTGGAAACATAGAAACATTCTCTGAATTATATTCCAGCTCAAACAACTGCGGCGTCAGATGAGGCACACCCTTTATTAAAATATATCCTACAATAAAAACCAGTGTCACCGCTGTAAATATTGCGCTAATCCATACCAGTAAAGCCAAAAGAAAAGAACCAGGGTGATGTTCATACACTTTTAATTTCTGACCTATCTTATTCATTTATTCCCCTCCTTTTCACCAATGAGAATAAAAGATTAATCAATAAAATAAAGACAAAAAGTACAACTGCTGTTGCAATAAGCGCTTCTTTGTGAAGGTCTGCCGCATATCCCATTTCCATAACAATGTTGGATGTTAAAGTACGGACACCTTTAAACAAACCTTTTGGCATACGAGGCTGATTTCCTGCAATCATAATGACTGCCATGGTTTCACCGATTGCCCTTCCGATACCTAAAATCACACCTGCTGTCATACCAGATTTTGCTGCAGGCAGCACTGTATGAAACACGCTTCTTTCGTGTGTTGCTCCAAGTGCCAGAGCACCTTCATAATAGCTGTCCGGTACTGCACGGATTGCCGACTCTCCTACACTGATAATGGTAGGCAAAATCATAATGCCAAGCATCAAAGATGCCGTGAACATACTGGAGCCGTCTCCCCCAAATCCCAGTTGAATACCGAAAAAGTCACGTACAAAAGGAACTACTACTACCATACCGAAAAAACCGTATACAACAGAAGGAATTCCTGCCAATAATTCAACGGCAGGATTCATAAATTTATATAATTTCGGCGGGCAGAACTTTGCCATGAAAACGGCTGTACATATACCAATAGGAACACCGATTAAAGCAGCTCCTACTGTTACATAAATACTGCCTAAAATAAATGGTAAAATACCGTAAATATTGTTTCCCGGCTTCCATCTTTCTCCCAGCAAAAAGTCAAAAACTCCTATTTTGCCAATGGCAGGAATGCCATTGACAAATAAGAAGATACAAATTAATGCTACTGCCAGAATAGAGGCACAGGCACACACAAGAAACACATATTTCATAACGGTTTCTTTTATATTTTTCATTCCCTTATCCCTTTCTGTCTTTACTGAAGGTCGCTCCATTCTGTGATTTCACCTGTATAAATATCTTTTATCTGATCTGTTGTAATGTCACTCATGGAGTTTTCCTTATTTACAATAACTGCGATACCGTCTAAAGCAATTTCCTGTCCTTTTAATCCTGCTTCGATTTCAGAGTTCTTTAATTCTCTGGAAGCCATTCCAATATCACAGATACCGTTTAACACAGACTCCATACCTGTTGTAGAGTCATTCTGCTGAATTTCGATTTCTGCATTTGGGTTTACTTCTTTATAACCCTCTTTTAATTTTTCCATTACCGGTGTAACAGAAGAAGAACCTGCAACCACAATCTTTCCGGATGGTTTTGTTCCTGCGTAAGCTGCAGCGTCATCTGCAACGGAAATACAACCGTTATCTTCTACGATTTTCTGACCTTCCTGACTTAAAATGTAAGAAATAAAATCCTGCGCTGCTTCACTTGCTCCTTCTTTTGTAGCAATGTTAAACGGACGGGCAATCTTATAATTATCATTTTTTACATTTTCTGATGTAGCTTCCGCACCATCTACTTTCAAAGATTTTACAGAGTCATCCAGAGAGCCTAAAGAAATGTATCCGATTGCCTGTGGATTACCTGCTACACTTGTCATCATAACAGATGTATTATTTGTCACCTGTGCATCTTCTGTTGTATTGTCAATTTTTTCTCCTGATGCATCCTTTTCTTCAATTCCGAATAATTCGATAAAAGCTGTTCTTGTTCCAGAACCTTCTTCTCTGGAAATTACAGAGATTTCTCCTTTTGGTGCTTCTGCACTCTTTTCTTCTGTTCCTGATGCAGCTTCTTTATTTGTATCTTCTTTACTTTCGCTTTCATTTCCACATGCTGTTAAACCAAATACCATAGTTCCCATTAAAATTGCTGCTAACATTTTTTTCTTCATAATCAAATGCTCTCCTTTTTATCTGTAAAATTCAAATCATTTTCCTCATCGACAGCATTTACTATAAAGGAGTTTTGTAAAATCACCAATCATGAAATGGTTAAATGTATGTAAAATTATTGTAAACCATAATTTTCAGATAATATATTTAATTTTCACGTTGTTTCGGTGAATTATGACATAGTTCGTCAAAAATTAGACTTCAAAAAAGTCAATATCTTTTCTTCTTTTTTCTACAAAAAACGCCTTTTTATCAGAAGTACACAAAACCTTTGTTCTTTATTTCATTATATAAATCATATTCTTCCACACATTTTCTTGTGGACAATGTGGATAACTTAGTGTATAACTATACCTTTCCCGTATTTATTGGATTTTTCAGTGTGTATAACTTTGAGGATAAAATGTGGGCAACTTCTGATGGTTCGACATTTTTTGTACACTTTTACATTTAAGAATATTCTGACTATTTTAAATATAATATGGACTATTTCATCTATATTTTACATTAGACAACGTTCCTCTTTTTATAGAATCCATTATGTAAACTCAAAAAAGGAAGCCTGTCTCCAGGCTTCCCAAATCTTTTCCTTATAATATTATTACAGTACCTGCATACCACCATGCTGACGTACTTTTAATACATGGCAAGAACCGCTTCCGAAAACTTTATCCATAGCTTTTCTGTATTCTTCTACAAAGCTGTTTTCCACAAAAATCTGAATTGTTCCTGCGAAACCGCCTCCATGTACACGACATACACCGTGATTTCCTAAAATGCTCTCGCTAACACCAAGGGCAATAGACATTGCCTGACTCTGTACATCTCTATTTGTATAGATGTTCTGAAGATATTTAAAGGAAGAACTTCCTGATTTCTCCACAAGAGAAAGGAATTCTTTAAAATCTCCCTGTTTCAGAGCTTCTACCTGTGCCTGCACACGTTTTTCTTCTTCAAAGAAATGAAGAGCACGCAATACCGGTCTGTCTCCTAAGATACTTCTCAGTCCCGGTATCTGGCTGTAGAAATCTTTCTCATCTACTTCTCTTAACACATCCTTTTTAAAGAAAGCAGCTACTTTCTTCATCTCTGCCGGAATTTGTGCGTAATCTTCTGTAAGATCTGCATGAGAAGCTTTTGTATCTACGATACACAGACTGTATTTGTAAGCTTCAAAGTCTGCTGGAACTTTCTCTACGATAGGTTCTTGCGGATTTTTGAAATCAATATGAATTAATCCACCTACAGAGCATGCCATCTGATCCATAAGACCGCATGGTTTTCCAAAATATACATTCTCTGCAAACTGTCCTACCTGTGCAAGTAATACAGGACTGATGCTCATCTCATTAAATAAGCCAGATAAAATCGTGCCTACAATGATTTCAAAAGCTGCGGAAGATGAAAGACCTGCTCCAATAAGTACGTCACTGGTAACATAAGCTTCGAAACCGCCGATTTTGTATCCTTCTTCTTTAACCTTAGCAGCAACACCGCGGATTAAAGCAGCTGTTGTTCCTTCTTCTTCGTATTTCTCTTCTAAATCATTTACATTCACTTCTACCATATCGTATCCTTCTGATACAATGCGGATAAGATTGCCTTCTGTTTTGCTTACTACTGCAATGGCATCCAAATTGATTGATGTGGCAAGCACCATTCCCAATTGGTGGTCTGTGTGATTTCCACACACCTCGCTGCGTCCCGGTGCGCTATAAATTTCCACTTCTTTTTCGCCATAAAGTTTTTCAAACTCTGTAATTGCATCTGCATATCTTTTCTTCTGATATTCCAGCATGCTTTCGTCCAGATAAATTTCTTTAAATAACTGGCTGTGTTTTCCTTGTAACAATTCTTCTTTTAAAATTCCGGAGTTTTTCATCTCTGGTTTATCCTCCTTAGTTCTGATAATTTAACAATCCTCATAAAGAGCATATCACAACCACATGATTTTTACCACTACATTTCTTCCAACTTTTCCTATTCTTCCATAATCTTTTCTTCATTTAGAAGAACATCAGAAGGATTTGTTTTCTCATCCTCCTTTTCTTCCCCTTCATGCAAGACTTCCGGACTATTGGAAACCTCAATCTCTCTTACCAACTGCAAATCCCTATCTACAAAAATGCGGATAAAATTCTTTTTACTCTCATCAGAATATAAAAAATAATTCTCGCCCTTTTCTTCCTCATTTCTCTCATAAAGACTTTCATCCAGCCGTTCTTTCATTTCCCCTGCCGCCATACCCAGCACAATTTCATCTCCCACACCAATAGAAACTTTTGTCACATCAAAATCTCCAGACAGATTTGTCACAAATGTATTTTGAATATCTGTGGTTTCTTCCCCATAATTTTTTACCACCGCATATAGGGACTGACCATTCTTCTCCAATGTTACATATCCATGTCTGCCGGCTTTTACATAATTATCCGAGCCTTCTTTTGAAATTTCCCATCCATTCTCCACAAATTCCAAAACCGGTGCCGGAATTTGGTAAAAACAGTTATCATATCTTACCACATATTCTTGAAAATCCCCATTGTATTCCTCAGGTGCTTCGTACTCCTTTACAACCTCTGGTATTTCGTCAGAAATCTGTTCTTCTCCATTTTCCAGTTCCCGGTAATTTTTCAAACGTACCTGATACAGCACTTCATCATCTATATGAAATACCAACTCTGCCTCCTTGTATTTTCCATATTTGTATGTGATGTAAATATCTTCTTTTTCCTCATATTCATCTGTAGGTGTTCCAAATTTATCTGTCACCTCAACAATGGTGCTTTCCCCCAGAGTAATCCCTGCCGGAAGCTGATAATAAGGACCTTTTTCTTCATATTTTAAAAGAATTCCTCCTACATAACATTCTTTTAGGGATTTCTTCTTTCCCTCAGAATTTACAAAATCCACATAAATTTTCTGCTCCTGATTTTTTAAAGTTTCTCCTTCTATATAAGTTTCTGCATCCAACATAGTTTCTTCCTGTTTTTCCTCAACGCTCCATCCCTTTTCTTCCCATTTAGAAAGCTCCAGCGGCAGCTTCCACTCATTTTCTCCTATGGAAAATTCAAAGTCCCAGAGATTTTCTGACAGAGAAACCTCCGGTTTTTGATTTTCTTCCTGCTGTGGAATTTCCTCCGGCTTTTGAGTATTGTCTTTCTTTTGACAGCCGCTTAAAAACAGCAAAGACATGAGACATAACAGTATCCCTCTTTTTATCAAACCGCCCTCTCCTCTCTCTTTTCTTTTATCCTCATAAAGTATTACCTACTATACAGCATCTTAACATAAGGCTTTCCTCTTTTCCATGTAAAATACACATACATATTTGTTTTTTTCATAAACTATAATGAATATCCTTACAAGGAGATTATATTGAAAGAATTCTTCTCAAAGAAACGCAGCCTACTACTTTTTTGCACTGTGCTTTTCTTTCTCTTTGGTATCTGTCTTTTCTGCTTTAAAAACCACTTTATTTCCCCTGATACACGTTTTGAGCACTTTACGGATAAACTTTTCGAAAATGAATTATCCTCCAACACCCTAAATCTACATTATACTTTAGCAGAACCTGAAAAATATGGTATAGAAGAAAAGGAAATTAGTTTGGGGAATATGTCACCGGAAAATTTTGCAAAAGGGAAAAAAGAACTTCAGGAACTACAAAAAGAGCTCAATTCCTTTTCATCAGAAGACCTTTCAAAAGAAAATCAGATTACCTACGATATTTTAAAGCTTTCTTTTGCTACACAGCTTTCTATGGCAGATAATTATCTTCTGGCAGAGCCACTGGGGCCAAATCTGGGAATTCAGGCACAACTGCCCGTACTTCTGGCAGAATATACTTTTCGCTCTCCTGACGATGTAAAAAATTATTTTTCTTTACTTGCCTCTGTTCCCGAATACTTCAAAAGTATTACTGAATTTGAAAAAGAAAAATCCAAAAAAGGACTTTTTATGAGTGATACAACAGCAGACAGGATTATCCGGCAATGCAATGCCTTCATAGACAGCTCAAAAGAAAACTATTTGCACACCATGTTTCAAGAGCGTGTAAAAAAACTGCAACAAGAGAAACAAATCAATAAAAAACAGGTTTCCTCTTACATAAGTATGCACCAAAAGCTTTTAAAAGAGTCTGTTTTTCCTTCTTATGAACTTCTGGCCCAGGAACTTGACGCTTTAAAAGGTACAGGAAAAAATGAAAACGGACTTTCTCATTTTCCCAAAGGCAAAGCATATTATGCCTATCTGATTAAAAATGATGTAGGTGATTACCGAAGTGTAGATAAAATTGAAAAAGAATTATATCAACAGCTTTTGCAGTATTATGATGATGTTCAAAAATTATCTCAAGAAAATCCTGATTTACTGAAAAGCTTGGATTCAGAAACTGTAGTAGAAACCATCACACCAGAAAAAATTCTCACTTATCTGCAAGAAAATATTGGAAAAGACTTTCCTTCTCTTGCAGTAAAGGATTATGAAGTAAAATATGTTCCAGAGGCAATGGAAGAATTCTCAAGCCCTGCCTTCTATCTTACTCCTCCTATTGACACTCTCACCCCCAATACCATTTATATTAATAAAAGTTCTTCCGTTTCCTGCCCTGAACTTTTTACCACTTTAGCTCACGAAGGATTTCCCG
>RCNI01000483.1_pt1 | contig 24382 bp, 25 predicted proteins | sample 2041151 | NCBI WGS metagenome assembly RCNI01 (sample SAMN09708214, study PRJNA481090) | feces metagenome | isolation source: feces | place: Antarctica: Albino Rookery | reverse complement strand
TCTCCCCTTGGTCTCGCCGCGCCGTCCCCTGGGACAGCCGCAGCGGTTTTTGCCCTCTCAGTATAGCGGACTCCGGCAAAGTGCGCAAGAGAAAATCGATGTTCTTCCTCTTTTTTGGCGAAATCGTTAAATTCCCCTTAGCTGTCCTGTTCCAGCCCCACCTGGTACAATTTCTGTTCCAGGAAGTCGGCGTGGGAGCGGGGCGTACCCGCCAGCACACTGGTGGGCCGGTCAAAGACCAGGGGTGCGCCGTCCATCTGGGAGATCACGCCGCCAGCCTCGGTGATGAGGAGGGAGCAGGCGGCATAGTCCCAGGGGCTGAGCTTCAATTCAAACATCAGGCCCGAACAGCCCCGGGCTAGGTTGCACAGATCCAGTACGGCAGCACCGGAACGGCGCAGATCCAGCGCATGATCCAGAATATCCTGCGCCAGACGGAAGGTGCGGGCACGCAGATCCGCATAGTAAGGCGATGTGCCGAAGCTCACAAGACATTCAGACAAGGGCAGGCTGGTCACATGGATGGGCTGGCCGTTGCAAAAAGCACCTTTGCCCAGTTCGGCATAGAAAAATTCATCCCGATAGGGGTCATAGCAGGCACCCAGTGTGACGCGTCCGCGTTGCGCCAAAGCCACCGAGATGGCCGATGTGCCGAAATGCTTGATGAAATTGGTGGTGCCGTCAATGGGATCAACAATGAAGGCATCGCCGCTCAGAGCATCGCCCTGAGCATCCCCCTCTTCGCCCACAAACTGAGCCTGAGGCCGCAGTGCTAACAGCTCGCGGCGCAAAAGCTGCTGTACAGCTACGTCGTACTTTGTTACAAAGTTTGCGTTTCCTTCTTTTTCCTGTACAGCGTTTTCAATATTCTGAGCCGACAGCATAATCTGCCCGGCAGAGCGCAGAATAGCCTGAATTTCTTTTTGCACAATAAATTCCTCCAGCAAAGGGTGTTTGATCTGTTTTCATTATTTTAACATTGGGTCTGCCTTTAAAACAAGCCACGAAAAGCAAAATATGTTATAATAATAACAGTAATGGGGGCGAAAGGGGAAACAGACGGTATGATGGATGTTTCAGAATTTTTTCCGGGCTGGAATCAACTGACACAGGCTCAGCAAAACCGGCTTTATCAGGCTGCCGAGCGGCGCACAGTTCAAAAGGGGGAAATAGTTCACAACGGTTCGATGGACTGCCTGGGGCTGCTGTTGGTCAGTTCAGGGCAGCTGCGGGCATTTATCTTTTCCGATGAAGGCAGAGAGATTACGCTGTACCGTCTGTTCCAGCGGGATATATGTCTGTTTTCGGCCTCCTGTGTAATGTCCAGCATTCAGTTTGATATTACCATTCAGGCTGAACGGGAGTGTGAAGTCTGGGTAATTCCGCCGAAGGTGTACAAAGAGCTGGTGGAGGAATCTGTTGTGCTGGCAAATTATATCGCTCAGATTATGGGCAGCCGTCTTTCCGAGGTCATGTGGCTGATTGAACAGATTTTATGGAAAAGTCAGGATAAGCGCCTGGCTGCTTTCCTGCTGGAGGAAAGTGTGCTGGAAGAGGTGCCGGTGCTGCACATCACCCATGAAATCATTGGAAATCACTTGGGCACTGCACGCGAAGTAATAACGCGGATGCTGCGCTATTTCCAAAATGAGGGCCTGGTGCGTCTTTCCAGGGGAACTGTGGAACTGCTGGATGAAAAAGCGCTGAAACAGTTGGCAGAAGGGTGAATTTTCTGCATGGGTCGAGCAAAATGCGGCAGCGCCGGTCAACGGATGATGCTTGCAGGAAAAATAAGCAAAACGAAGGCCGCAGCTTGGTGCTGCGGCCTTTGTGTATGTATGGATTAGTCTGCCGGCAGATTGGGCCGGTCCTGATCGCCGTCTGCCTTGAAGAGTACAAATCCTTCAGGCTGATTGGTAAAGAAATAATATTCCGTGTTTTCGTAAAGCGGAGGCGTGAGATAATTGGGGATGATGTTGCAGCTGCCTTCTTTGCGCTCACAGAAGCCTGCGGCGGCAAAGATTTCAGCGGGAATACCCCAGCAATAACACTCAGCGTATTCAACACCGGCATCCTTCATCAGCTGGTCGATGGCACCGCCGATGCGCGGCAGAACCTCGTCTGCACCAATAAAGTCTACAATGCGCAGTACCCGCACATTGCCGGGGGTGCCGGGAGCGGTGTCAGCCACGCGGGTGACAAGATAGGCAAGCAGTTTGCCCTTTTCGCAAACACTGTATACCTGATAGGCCAGGTGCGGGAAACCAAAGTAGCGCCGGGTCAGGTACCACAGATCCTTGGCGGGCGTGTGGGGCGTGGGCGGCATACCCAGACCACGCAGCCGGGTAACGGTAGATACGGTGTCCAGTGTGAGATCTCCTCCGGCGGGCAGGATGGTGGGGTTCTGTACACTGGCCAGACGGTAAGCGTCCTGCTTTGCAAGCCGATAATAGTGGGGGACACGGTCTGCGTGCCAGCCCAGGAAACGATAGAATGCCATGGTTTTGGGACGGATGTTATTGCAGGCTACTACACGTGCGCCGGTCAGGCGGGGCAGGGCGTCCATCAGTTCCAGACCTACACCGTTGTGGCCGGGTGCTGCTACCCAGATTGATACCCAAAGGTCCGGGTTCTGGGCGCGATTTGCCAGAATGTATCCGGCAATGGCAAGCCACTGACCGTCTTCTTCAGCAACGGCGAACTGAAGAGCTTCACTGTTGTGATAGTAAAGGTCAAAATATTCGGGACGGTTTACCAGCGGCAGCTTCCAGTCAAAATTGGAGTTGATGAACTCAATAACCCGATTTTCCTCACCGGGCTGTGCCAAACGAAATTCGATACTCACAGTGCACTCCCTCCAGTAACCGGCAGAGTTACGCCGGTGATAAAACGGGCTTCCTCACTCAGAAGAAAAGCCATAGCAGGAACTACGTCATCCACGGTGGCGTTGCGGCCCATGGGGTTGGCCTCAGCAGCGGCCTGTACGATCAGGTCGCTGGTGTCGGCCAGGAATTTGGTTTCCATCATGCTGGAGGCCACACAGTTTACGGTAACACCGGTGCCGGCATAGTCAATGGCAAGGCTCTTGACAAGGCCGCCGACAGCGCTTTTGGCCACAACATAAGCGGTGGTGTTTTTGGGGGGCATCCCCAGAGTGTAGCTTGTCTGCATGAACAGCACCCGGCCGAACTTGGCTTTGGCCATCTTCGGCAGCATAACCTTGCAGATCCCCAGAGCGCTGCGAACCTGCACGTTAAAATCCAGATCAAAGCGGTCCAGATCAAATTTTCTGAACTTGGTATTCACCACCCGCAAAGCAGGCAGATGGATCAGGTGCGTGGGAGTGGGAAAGTGCTCCTGTACCTGCTGCAAAAACAGATCCAGACACTGCGGATCGGTCAGATTCACGTCAAAGGTGTGGATGGCACCGGGCCACTGCTTGCACAGCGGGGCCAAATTGGCCAGATCCCCCGAGCCCTGAGCAATTACAATATCGCCGGGCTGATAGATGCGCCGAATCAGTGCGGTGCCCACATCGCTGGAAGCACCGGTAATCAGATAAACGTTGCCCATAACTGATTCCTCCTGTTATTTTGCCAGGCCCGCCTTGATTACGCCGCGGGCCACTTTTTTGCCATCCTGATTTACAATGGTGGCTTTGATGGTTACTTCGGAAAAGGTTTCGTTTACTTCGCTTACCTTGCCGGTAATGGTCAGTGTGTCACCGATGAAAATAGGCTTTGCAAACTTGCTTTCCACGCTGTGCAGCAGGCAATGCTCGCCGGGCAGGTAAACTCCGGCCAGGGTGGAGAAAAAGCTGGCCCCCAGCATACCATAGACAACACGGCCCGGATAGCCGCGGCCTGCTGCATAGTCTGCATCCATGTGGATAGGGCTGTTGTCGCCGGTGATGGCATAAAATTGTTCCATCATCTGCTCGGTTACGGTTACGGTAAAGCTCTGAGTCAGGCCGGGAGTCATCTCGGCCAATGTGTAATGATTCATATGTGCGGGCCCCCTCCTGGGCGGCTGAGTGACGGAAGAAAGGGCCGGGCAGATGCCCGGCCCTTGTAAAAAATGCAAATTTTTATGCGGTAAGGCGTGCAATCAGGTCAACCAGATCGCCCACATTCTTCAGGCCGCGAACATCTTCCAGCTTGAATTTTACGTTGAACTTCTTCTCGGCAGCGGTCAGCAGGTTGATCTGCTCCAGGCTGTCCCAGTCCTCAATGTCATCGGCGCAGGTTTCGCGCACGATTTCCAGTTCCTCGTCGTCAAAGTTGTCACGGAAGATCTCCTGCATTGCTTCCAGGATGTTCTGCTTATCCATGCTTCAAAACTCCTTTATGTTTCATTATACCTGTTTGATTTCCATTACATCGCACAGGGGCTTGTACCCCTGGAAGCCAGTGAACTCAAAAGTGCAGTTGCCCTTTTCGTCCTCGGCCACTTTTTCAAAGCCGATTGTAGCATAAAACTCTTTTACAAGCAAGTTCTTGGCTGTGGGATAATAATGACCAACAATTTTCTTTACATCCCGGGCAGCAGCAGCTTCCACCAGCTGATCGAACATGGCATGCTCCAGCTTGCGCTTAAAGGTGCGGCAGCTCATGATCCACAGATCAATGTCCATCACATCGTCCTGTACATGGCCGATGATGGAAGTGACAATGCCGTTGTCACCGAATTTGTCAATCAAGCGGCCATACAAGGTGATGTAGTCGCTGTTATCCATCAGATTTTCCACCTCGGCAGCGGTGTAGCGCCGGGTAGTCAGATTGAACTGATTGGTCTTGTTGATCAGCTGCGTGATGCGCTCTGCGTGAGCTGCGTCAAAATGACCGAATTCACCCGTCATGCCAAGGCTCTTCAGGTAATCGTCGTAGTTGCCAAAGCTCTGTTCCAGAGCAGCACGCTGTGCATTCTGCTTGTACATCTGGGTGCGCTTCTGATCGTCAGCCGAGAGATTGGTTACCTCGAAATAGCCGGCACGATCAATGGCTTTGATATATTCCTCAGGGGCAGAAATTTCGGGAACCGTTACGCCCGGCAGTTCCTGACGCACAATTTCCCGCTCGGCGGGGTTGTCATCCATAAAGACAAAGCTCTCAGGCAGAATGTTGATCTCCTTGGCCATGGCAACCAAATTCAGATGCTTGGGTTCCCAGTTGGCCTTAAAGCAGACAAAATCATCCTTTTTCAGAACGCTGTCAGCACGTGCAAAGCCTTCCAGCGCGTTGGCCTCTTCGTTTTTGCTGCAAACATTCAGCAAAACACCCAGACTGCTCAGCTGTTTGAGGTAGGTCTGGAATTCCGTATAGGCCATACCGGTGGGAGTTTCACTGCCGAATACAATACCCTCGGGACCGTCATCGCCGATGATGCCGCCCCACAGGGTGTTGTCCAGATCCAGGGCAAGGGCTTTCTTGTTGCGGCCCAGCAGACTTTTGATGATGTTGGCGACACTCTGGCACAGATAGGGGATGCAGTCGATGCTGCATGCGTACTTATAGGCGTACCATGCAGTCTGATCGCTGAACTTTTCCATGCCGTGTATGGCTTGCAAATAGGCAAGGTCATTTAAATAAAGGTTCGGGGTTTCGTCTACCAGGCCGGCCAGCTTTTCGTTGAGCATACGGACAAACCGTACCCGGCCGTAATCGGCACTGCCTTCTTTGTTGCCCATGGCGCGGTAAACCGGCAGATCAAAGTTGTTCAGAATAACCGGGCAGCCGAATTTGAGGGCCGCCTTTGCCGCACCGGCGAAGCGATTGAACTCAGCGGAAAGCAGCTCGGCTGTGTTCTCAGCGCTGTCGCCGGGCTGAGGCCAGTGCTGGATGTTGTGCTGGCTGGTGTGAATATAGATGATGTCCGGGGCAAAAGCAGCCAGAGAGCCATCATCAAATACCAGGTTTTCGAAAAACAGGGCATAACCGCCCTCATAAAAGGTAGGCTGGATGCCGTTGGCCAGCAGGAACACTTCCAGGATGTTCTTGATTTCACCAATGGTGCTGCCGCTCATGATGGCAATTTTTTTCGGCACAAGACCGGCGGTTTCGCTGAGAGTGCGTTTCAGCTTGCGCTTTTTTTGCAGAATCAGAGCGGGGTCAAAGGGATAGTCCAGAATATTCAAAACGGCGACCTCCTCGCGTTTTTGTTGAATCTTTAGCAATAATCATACCATATAAAAGGGCAGATTACAACGAAAAGCGACGGAGCGGGGCATAAAACGAACCTGCGCTGCGCAATAGACCACGGCGGATAAAACCGGCTGTTTTGAGAAATTGACCGAAGTTGATTTATAATCCGAAATCTTCCAAAAGCCGATACAGCTCCTCCTGGTTGGCAACGGGAATGCCCTTTTGCAGGTCCAGCAGATCGTTTTCCGGTAAAAGCCGGGTGTATACATCGTACACGGCCAGGGGCTCGCTGCCGGAGGCGGAAAACAGAGCCAGACGGCCGCCGCTGTCCATTAAATAATAGGACGCACTGCTGCTGGCAGGCGGTTCCAGCCGCTGCGGCCATACCATCCAGAAAATACTCAGCGCCAGTGCGATGGCACACAGCAGTGCCAGAATTACAAACCATTGCTTGCTCATGGGATCACCTCCAGCTCAATATGGGCAAAATCAGATGAATTCAAACACTCTGCAAATTCACTGCTCTGCAAAAGCGGGTGAAAGAAGCAAGAAATGAATCCGGGAACTCTATACTTTTGCGCGTGCGATGTGGTATAATACCATATGATTGCTTCGGCATCCGTGTTCGGCGGGCCAGCGCAAGGCCCCTGACACGATCCTGACAGAATTGAACTTTTGTTTTAAAAAGGGAGGAGATCCCCATCGCAATGAATGATTCACACGAGTACCGCCGCCTGAACACCGGCTCCGGCGGACGCCGCCCGGCCAATCCTGGAAGCGGTCGTCCTTCCGGCCAGCGCCGGCTGAATACCAGCCAGGCCGGACACACCGGCGGCAGCCGTACCTCGGCACCGGCATCCGGCAAACAGATCCGCAGGGTATCTACAGAAAAAAGTGGTTTTGACTCCGCCGCAGGCGGCAGTTCCGGCGGTCGGCCTCCGCGCGGCCCCGGGAAAAAGCACGGCAAGGGCCGCAGCGTCTGGAGCGTGGTATGGCGCTTCCTGGCAGCCTGTGTCTGCCTGTGCGTGATGCTGGGCAGTGTAGCCGCAGTGCTGATGAGTATGTATGTGGTAAAAGCCACTGCGGCAGACGCGCAGCTGCTGGACCTGGATGAGCTGAAACTGGCTGAAACCACAATCATCTATGACCGCTACGGTGAGGAATACGCTCGTCTGAGCGGCGAAAACAATCGTATGTGGGCTTATCTGGATGAAATTCCCGAGGATTTGCAGAATGCCTTTATCTGCACCGAGGATAAAACCTTTCGCACGCACCACGGCGTAAATATCAAGCGTACCATTTCGGCTACAGCCAACTATGCGCTGAATCGTCTGACCCATGGTGCGGTAAGCCTGTATGATACGGAGCAGGGTGCATCGACCATCACGCAGCAGCTCATCAAGAATATCACCAAGGATGATGACGCCGATGCCATGCGTAAGGTGCGCGAGGTGTTCCGTGCGTTTGGCCTGGAGAATCGCTACAGTAAGGACACCATTCTGGAAGCTTATCTGAACACCATCGCCCTGACCGGTACAAATGCCGGTGTGCGCGCCGGTGCAGATGTGTATTTCGGCAAGGAACTGAGTGAACTGGAGCTGCAGGAATGCGCCAGCATTGCAGCCATCACAAAGAACCCCACCAAATACAACCCTTATACAAACCCCGAACAGCATCTGGTTCGCCGCAACGACGTGCTGTATTTCATGTATCAGCAGGGCGCGATTGATCAGGCAGAGTACGAAGCCGCCAGTGCCGCTCCGCTGCGTCTGGCCGAAAACCAGAGCGAGCAGGTTGTCACCCACTCCAGCAACAACTCGTACTATACCGATGCTGTGGTTGAGGCTCTTGTACAGGATATCATTGAGGAAGAGGGCTTTGAGGGCGAGAATGCCCGCAGCCAGGCTTTCAGCATCCTGTATAACGGCGGTTTGCGCGTGTACACCACGGTAGATCCCAAGGTGCAGCGCACCATGGAAGAAATTATGCTGAACCAGGATGACAAGTACTTCCCGGCACAGTGGCGCTATGAAGAGTTCGATATGGGCAACCGCACGGTCGAAGACCTGGAGGCCATGGAGGACAGCGATTTACTGCAGCGCAATGAGGACGGTTCCATTAAACTGGGAACCAGCAAGGAAGGCAAACAGGTTTACTTTAAAAAGGTGCGCACACAGGCGGCCATGGTCACCATGAACTATGACGGCGAAGTGGTTGCTATGGTGGGCGGTCTGGGTGAAAAGACAGTGGACCGTGCGCTGAACCGTGCACTGGAACCCCGTCCCACCGGATCGACCATGAAGCCTCTGGCTGCATATGCGCTGGCAGTTGAGTCCGGTGCAGTGCATTACTCCAGCTTGGTTCCGGATGAATATTTCTACCGCGCTGAGGACAAAAAGGTTCTGCTGCCTCAGTTCGCACAGTACGGCGTGAACAATCCTGCGATGATTGCCCGCGGCGATGTATGGCGTAACTGGCCCCAGAACTTTGAAGGTGAGCCCAGCCATCAGGATGTGCTGCTGGGTTCTGCACTGGCACACTCCAAGAACACCTGCGCCGTGTGGGTAGGCAGCATGGTGGGCCCGGATCTGATGTATAACTTCGCCAAGAATACACTGGGCATGGCGCATCTGACCGATGAGAACAACGCCGACGTGGATTACGGCCCGATTGTTCTGGGTTCTCAGAGTTACGGTGTTACTCCGCTGGAACTGGCTGCGGCATTCCAGATCTTCGGTAATGGCGGCGTGTACAATCCGCCCCATTATTACACCGAGGTGTACAACAATAAGGGTGATCTGTATATTGATAAAACCCCGGATCTGACCAGCACGGAGGCAATTTCGCCTTCCACCGCGCTGATTATGAACCGTCTGCTGTACGGTGTTACCCATGGCGGTACAGCCAATGGCATGAATCCCGCCGGCGGCATGGAAGCCGTTGGTAAAACCGGTACGACTTCTGAATTTAAGGACTTCACCTGGGCCGGTTTGACTCCGTACTATGTCACGGCTGCCTGGTGGGGCTACGATAAGCCCTATGATATGACCTGGCAGAACCGCAGACAGAGCGGTAAGCCCATGCAGCTGGCCTGGAAGGAACTGATGGAAAAGGTTCAGGACGGTCTGGAAACCAAACACTTCCCCAATGAAGTGGAGGGTGTGGTAACAGCTCGTTACTGCACAGAGAGCGGTGACATTGCCGGACCCAACTGCCCCAATACAGCAGTAGGCTATTATCGCAGAGATAATATGCCGGGCACCTGTACGCGGCACTAAATTACGGAAAAAGCAGAGCTTGTGCGTTAATAACTGCACAGCTCTGCTTTTTTGTTCGCGGAAAGCTGTTCGTATTATAAAGACAGATTCAGACATAATTAGGCAAAAAATCTACAAAAATGAAAAGAATGCTTGCGAACTACCGCATTAAAGTGGTATAGTGTCCCTATTGCAGAGCATTTGTGTGTGAGAGGAGAACGGTTTATTGGAGCGTAAATTTTTGCTGGTAGACGCAGCTGTGCTGCCGGATGTTTTTCTGAAGGTCCTGCGAGCAAAGGAACTGCTGGCCAGTGGTGCGGTTCGAAACATTTCGGCTGCAACCCGGCAGGTGGATCTGTCGCGCAGCGCTTTTTATAAGTATAAAGACTGCATCTTTGATGCGGAGGACAGCCGGGAAGTGATCACGGTTATGGCAACTCTGCTGGACGAAACCGGTGCCTTGCAATCGCTGCTGGCAGAAATTTCTGCGGCGGGGGCAAGTATTGTAACCATCAACCAGGCAACCCCGGAAAACGGAGCGGCACAGGTGGCAGTTTCGATCCGTACAGGTACAATGCATATGACGATCGAGGAGATGCTGGAGCTTTTAAGCCACCAGCGCACCGTTGTAGAAGTGCATCGCGGGGTCTGAGAGCCTGAAAATAAAAAGCAGGGCAGTGGTTGGGAAGCTGTCCCCATAGAGGGAGAATGATGTGAAATGGCTAAAATAGCGATCTTGGGCTTTGGTACGGTAGGCAGCGGCGTTCGGGAAGTGCTTCGGCGCAATGCAGAGAGCGTTGCCCGGCGTGCGGCAGAGCCGGTGGAAGTTAAATATATCCTGGATGTACGGGATTTCAGTGGTCACCCGGATGCGAACTTGTTTGTAAATGACATCAGTGTGATTCTGAACGACCCGGAAATAGAGGTTGTGGTGGAAACCATTGGCGGAACCCGATTTGCCTATCCTTATGTAAAGGCTGCCCTGGAAAGTGGCCGCAGTGTGTGCACCAGCAACAAGGAAATGGTGGCCACCTACGGTGCTGAGCTGCTGGCCTTGGCAAAGCAGCATAACGTTGCCTTCCTGTTTGAAGCCAGTGTGGGCGGCGGCACTCCCGTCATTACGCCGCTGCATCAGTGCCTGACAGCCAATACGGTGCAGGAGATCCGCGGCATTGTGAACGGCACCACAAACTTTATCCTGACTAAAATGGAACGGGAAAAGATGGGTTTTGCCGATGCGCTGAAAATTGCCCAGCAGATGGGATATGCCGAAACAAAAGATCCCAGTGATGACGTGGACGGACTGGATGCAGGTCGTAAAATTGCTATTTTGGCCAGCATTGCCTTTGGCAATCACATTCATCCGCAAAATGTAGCCACCCGAGGCATTCGGGATATTACCGCCCAGGATATTGCAGCGGCGGCGGAACTGAACAGTGTCATCAAGCTGATTGCATGGACCCGCAGAAAGGCTGACAGCTCTGTGGCAGCCGGCGTGGAGCCCATGCTGCTCCCCAGAGAAAATCAGCTGTCCGGCGTGTCGGATGTATACAATGCGGTGCTGGTGAAGGCTGATATGCTGGGGGATGTTCTGTTCTACGGGCAGGGTGCCGGAAAGCTGGCCACAGCCAGCGCAGTGGTGGCTGATGTGGTGGATGCGCTTAAATACGGCGTGAGCATTCATGACGGTCTGTTCTGGAATCCGTCCCAGCCCGCTGAGGGTCTGCTCACAGATTCGGCTCCGGCTGCATATTATGTGCGTGCAGAGGGCGTGGACGAAGCCCTGATGGAAAAACTGTACGGACCCGGCCGCGCAGCAGCCCATATGGAAGGTCAGATTGTATGGCTGACCAGAAACATTTCTGCGCAGAGCCTTGCAGATGCACAGAAGGGCGTAGAAGCAGCAGGCGGCTGTGTAAAACTTATCCTGCGCTGTGTGGAAGATTGATAAAGGAGTGACGCGCAATGATCAAAGTGACCGTTCCGGCCACCAGCGCCAATGTGGGCGCCGGCTTCGACTCGCTGGGTCTGGCCGTTTCCATGTATAATACCGCCACCTTTGAAGAGTGCGATCATCTGGAAATTACCTCTTCGGATGGTACCATTGTGCCCTACGGCCCGTCCAATCTGATTTACCGTTCGGTAAAAACGGTATTCGATCAGGTGGATCGTCCGCTGAAGGGTATTAAGATCACACAGACCAACCCGATCCCGATGGCGCGCGGGCTGGGCAGCAGCAGTGCCTGCATCATTGCAGGCTTGCTGGGCGCCAATGCAATTTTGGGCAATCCGCTTACACAGCGGCAGCTGCTCACACTGGCCACTGCAATTGAGGGCCATCCTGACAATGTGGCCCCGGCCTTTTTGGGAGGCTTTGTAGCCAGCGCATATGATGAGGGCCAGGTTTACAGCGTTAAAAAGAACATCAGCGATCAGCTTGCCTTTGCAGCCTTTATTCCCAATTTCCGCCTGCTCACTGAAAAGGCCCGTGCCGCACTGCCGCAGCAGGTGCCCTATAAGGATGCGGTTTACAACCTGTCCCGTGCAGCACTGGCCACAGCGGCTTTTTGCGATGGCGAATACGAGCTGCTTCGCGTGGCAACAAAGGATGCACTGCATCAGCAATACCGGCTGCCCTTAATTCCCGGCGGAGAAGAAATTTTTGAGCTTGCACAGGAATTGGGTGCCTATGCCGTGTATATTTCGGGCGCAGGGCCTACAATCATGGCAGTTGTTCACCGTGATAACGAGGATTTCCTTGCACAAGCTGAAGAAATGATGATGGAAGACGACAAAATGCGCGCATTTTCTTTGCGCCGACTGCTTGCAGATAACCGCGGCGCCGTGGTAGAATGAAAAACGCGCAGATTAAATCTGACGCAATTGGCACCGGAAGAGATAGAGGAGTGAGACTATGGGGTTGATCGTACAAAAATTTGGCGGTAGTTCCGTTAAGGACCGGGACCATCTGTTCAACGTAGCCCGCATTGTGGCTGATACCCGCAATGAGGGCAATGACGTTGTTGTAGTGGTATCGGCTCAGGGAGACACCACCGACGATCTGATTGAGAAGGCTGCAGAAATCAGCCATCAGCCGTCCCAGCGCGAGATGGATGTGCTGCTTTCCACTGGCGAGCAGATTTCCATTGCTCTGCTGAGCATGGCTCTGGGCGAGCTGGGCGTGAGCGCCGTCAGCCTGACCGGTTGGCAGGCAGGCTTTATGACCGATCGCGCTTACACCAAGGCACGAATCAAGCGCATCAATACAGAGCGCATCGAGAGCGAACTGGCTCGCAACCGTGTGGTTGTAGTAGCCGGATTCCAGGGCCTGAATCGCCTGGAGGATATTACCACTCTGGGCCGTGGCGGCTCGGATACCAGTGCGGTGGCTATTGCAGCTGCACTGCACGCAGATCGCTGCCAGATCTTTACGGACGTAGAGGGCGTATATACCGCAGATCCGCGGCTTGTGCCCAGCGCCAAGAAACTGGAAGACATCACATTTGACGAAATGCTGGAGTTGTCGGTGCTGGGTGCTCAGGTGCTCAACAGCCGCAGCGTGGAGCTGGCCAAAAAGTACGGCGTTGAGCTGGAAGTGCTGTCCAGTCTGAACCCTGTGCCCGGTACTGTTGTAAAAGAGGAGATGAACAGAGTGGAAGGTATGCTGGTGAAGGGTGTTGCAAAGGACACCAACGTTGCTGCAATCACAATCATGGAGGTGCCGGACATTCCCGGTATGGCATTCAGAATTTTCGGTCTGCTGGCACAGAAGAATATCAACGTGGACATTATTTTGCAGAGCACCGGCCGCGGTGACAGCAAGGATCTGAGCTTCACGGTTCCTGCAACCGAGGCAGAACTGACCGCAGCCATCCTGCGTGAAAATTCCAGCCGCTTCGGCACCAATCAAGTCAGCGTTCGCACCAATGTGGCTAAGGTGTCCATTGTGGGTGCCGGTATGCAGACCCATTCCGGTGTAGCCAGCCGTATGTTCGAGGCTCTGTATGAGCAGGGAATCAACATTTTTGCAATTTCCACCAGCGAAATCAAGATCAGCGTGGTCATCGACGAAGATCAGGCAGATCGTGCAGTGGAAGCAATTCACGATGCATTTATTCAGTGATACATAAAACGCCATGCAGCGCGGAGAATCAACTCTCCGCGCTGTTTTTCTGCCCCGGGGAGCGTGGACAAGCAGGCTGTGCGGGTGTATAATAAACTATTATGCGCCCGCGGACGGGCAGTAAATAGAAAGGACGTTGCATCCATGCAGAACACACCCTACCGCACCCAGGAGGAACTTGATCGGATGCGTCGCCGGGCCGAGGCGCGAAAGCGTCGAAAACGGCGTATTCTTCGCAATCGCATCATTTTTGCAGTGGTGTGCCTGGCCCTGTTGGCCCTTTTGATATTCGGCATCGTAAAAGTGGTGAGCTTTGCGGCCCATAAAGGCGGCGCAGCATCTGCGGGTGCAAGCCAGTCTGCGTCGGCACCGGCATCCGAAAGTTCTTCGGTAAGCCAGCCAGAAAGCCAGCCGAGTTCAGCAGCGCCTGTATCCAGTGCGCCGGAAGCGATTGTTCCCGCCGGGGCATATGCAGACCCCCGGCAGGACCCACGTATGATTCTGGTGAATAATAATGTGCCGATTCCGGAAGGCTATCAGGTGGATACCCAGGAGGCAGATCCGATTACAAAACAGGCACTGCAGAGCGAGGCAGCGCAGGCGTTTATCCGTATGAAGGATGCAGCGGCAGCGCAGCAGCTGGAAATAAATCTGTACAGCGGCTACCGTTCAGCCGAGGAACAGCAGCAGCTGTTCGATCAGGCCAAGAAAGAGCAGCAGGGGAAAAAGCGCGGCCAGCGCGAAGAAGAAGTGATGAAAGAAACCAAAAAGAAGGTGGACCTGCCCGGTTGCTCCGAGCATGGTACAGGCCTGGCGGTAGATCTGGTGCTGCCGGATCAGGAGGCTCCGGACGTAGCCTTCGATGAAAGCCCGCAGTTTCAGTGGCTGGAACAGCACGCGGCAGAGCATGGCTTTATCCTGCGCTATCCCAAGGATAAGCAGGCCATTACCGGCATGGCGTACAAACCCTGGCACTTCCGCTATGTGGGCCCGGAAAATGCGGCGGCCATCCGTGACAGCGGTCTGTGCCTGGAAGAATATCTGGCCGGTAAGAATTGATGTTCACAGAAATTTCTCATCGTGTTCAGATCCTGCACTTTGTTTTTTGATAAAATTTAACCTTGTGTGTAAAGTACATAAGGCTTTTCGGCCCGCGCGGCGGGCCTATCTTTGTAATGAGAGGTAAGAAGCTTGAAACGAACTGTTCTGGCCCCGGGTGTGGCAATCACAACCCTGCCGGCCCAAAAATTCAATCGATGCCGCATCTCCATTCAGTTTCAGTATGGCGCAACCCGGCCTGAAGCCACTGCGCAGGCCCTGCTGCCCTTGGTACTGGAGCGATGCTATGCGGGATGCCCGGATATGACGCAGTTGTCCTGCAAGCTGGCTCAGTTGTATGGCGCGGATCTCTCGGTGGATCTGATCGGAAGCGGCGCAAAGCGGATGCTTACCGTGCGCATCAGCGGCATTAAGGACGAATTTGCTTTGGCGGGAGAAGCATTGACGCAGGAGTACGCTAACATTGCGTTTGGCGTTGCCTTTGATCCCTATCTGGTAAACGGCAATTTCGATCCGGAAGCAGTGGAGATCGAAAAAGAAAAGCTGACCCGGCAGCTGGCTTCCGAGGTGAATGAGAAACGGATTTACTGTGTGCGGCAGGCCCGCCGCCAGTTCTTCGGTCAGGATGCCGCAGGAATCCAGAAGGACGGCTATCTGGATGAAGTGGCAGGCATCACGCCTGAAATTTTGACCGGCGTATATCGCGAGCTGCTGCGCACAGCCAACATTGAGGTGATGGTGCTGGGAACCGATCCTGCACCGGTGCAGCGTATGCTGGAAAAGGCGCTGCAGGGAATTGAACGTCAGCCCAAAGGCTTGCCGGCCCCCACGGCGCAAAAGCCGATTGAAACGCAGCGTTTTGAGGAAACCATGGATCTGGTACAGGCAAAGCTGTGCATGATGTTTACTGCCGGAACTCCGACAGAAGCAAAAGAGCTGGCAGTATGCCGTTTGGCTATGAGTCTGTTCGGTGGTTCGGCCACCAGCCGCCTGTTCCTGAATGTGCGCGAAAAGCAGAGCCTGTGCTATTACTGCGGTTCCAGCTATGCGCTGGCTTCGGGCTGCATGACTGTGGAGAGCGGTGTGGAGCCGGAAAATGCCCAGAAGGCAGAGCGTGCCATTCTGCATGAGCTGGAAGCTCTGTGCAGCGGTCCCATCACCGATGAGGAGCTGGAAGACTGCCGCCGCGGGCTATTGTCGGGCATGGCATCGGTAGAGGATACCCTGGGCGGTATTGAGGGCTGGTATGCGCTGGAGCTGCTGCGCGGCGGCCAGGTGCAGAATCCGGTCCAGGCGCAGGAAGCACTGCGCGGTGTGACCAAGGAAGAGGTACAGGAGTTCCTGCGCCGCTTTACCCATTCGGTCAGTTATCTTGTTACGAAGGAGGCAACCGCCAATGACTGATGCAATGCAGGCAGCCCGCCGTGTGGCGGACTATTCCATGCACCAGCTGGCCAGCAGCCTGACGGTTCTGGTGCGGCCCATGCCCGGATACAGCGGCGTTCATGCCATGTATGCCACCCGATTCGGTTCGGTGGATGGCCCGTTTGAGTTGGACGGCCGCCGGGTGGAGATGCCTGAAGGTGTGGCACATTTCCTGGAGCATAAAATGTTTGAGAGCGAAGAAGGCGATGCCTTTGCGCTGTATGCCAAAACCGGGGCCAACGCCAACGCCTTTACCAGCTTTGATAAGACCTGCTATATCTTTACAGCCACTCAGAATGTGGAAGAAAGTCTGGATGTGCTGCTGGGCATGGTGGGCAATCCTTATTTTACAAAGGAAACCATTGCAAAAGAGCAGGGAATTATCGGCCAGGAAATTAAGATGTATGATGACAGTCCTGACTGGCGTATGCTGTTTGCGCTGTGCCAGTGCCTGTATCATCATCACCCCATCCAGCACGACATTGCGGGAACGGTGGAGAGCATAGCACAGATTACACCGGAACTGTTGTATGATTGCTGCAATGCGTTTTATCAGCCCGCCAACATGGTGCTGGCAGTGACCGGCAGTATTACCGAGCAGCAGGTGCTGGACGCCTGTGCCCGTGCCGGACTGGATCAGAAACGCGAGGAGCACAAGGTTAAGCGGTTGCAGGTTGAGGAGCCGCTGGAGATTGCCAGCGCCGGCAAGGAATTGACGATGTCCATTTCCAAGCCCTGTCTGGGCCTTGGCTACAAGGAAACTCCGCTGGAGCCCGGCGATCTGAAGGGTCAGGTTGTACATCAGATGCTGTGTGAGCTGGTGTTGGGCGGCATGACGCCGCTGTACCGCACCCTGTATGATCGGGGCCTTGTGAATCCCGCATTTGATGCGGAGTGTCTGGATCTGCCCGGTTGCTGCTGTGTGTTGTTCACAGGCGAAACCGATGAGCCGGATACCGTTCGCTCTATGATCCAGCAGGAAATTGAGCGTCTGCGCCGGGAGGGCGTGGATGCGGATCTGTTCACACGCTGCAAGAACCAGATGTATGGTGATTTCCTGGCGGATCTGGAAAATATCGAGGATACAGCCGGTGCCATGGTTACGGATTTCTTCAAGGGACACACCCTGTACGATGAGATGGAAACCCTGGCAAAAATTGAAAAAAAGGACGTGGACGAAGCCCTGCGCACAATGCTGCAGCCTGAACGCAGCGCTACTGTGGTCATCCACCCCATGGAGGAAGACGCATGACAAATTTAGTGCAGTTCCCGGGCCTTGGTCTGGAGTTTGAAATCAATCGCGTGGCATTTTCTATTGGCGGCCTGAATGTTTACTGGTATGGTATTATTCTGGCCACCGGCTTGCTGCTGGGTGCGCTGTTTGCATTCCGCTATGCTGCCGATTTCGGCATTGACGGCGATCGTTTTATCGATGTGCTGCTGATCGGAACGGTTTGCGCAGTGGTCTGCGCCCGAGCCTTTTATGTGGCCTTTGCGCCGTTTAAGTATGACAGCGTTTGGGATATGATCAATATTCGCGATGGCGGCATCGCCATTTACGGCGCAGTCATCGGCGCATTCGTGTTTGGCGGCCTTGCCTGTAAATGGCGTAAGCAGCCGGTTTTGCCAACCTATGATGTTGTGGCCATGGGCTTTCTCATTGGCCAGAGCGTAGGCCGCTGGGGCAATTTTGTAAATCAGGAAGCTTTTGGCTGCAACACCACATTGCCCTGGGGAATGATCAGCCAGAATACCCGCAATTATCTTGCCGGCTGGCAGGCTACCCTGGCCAGTCAGGGTGTGGCTGTGGACCCTGCACAGCCGGTGCATCCCACCTTCCTGTACGAAAGCCTGTGGTGCCTGGTGGGCATTCTGGGCCTGTGGGCTTACATGAAACATCGCCGCTTTAACGGCGAGCTGGCCCTGATGTACGCCATCTGGTATGGTCTGGGCCGCTTCTGGATCGAGGGCCTGCGCACGGATTCGCTGATGACCCCGTTTATGAATCTGCGTGTCAGCCAGGTGATTGCGCTGGTCAGCGTGCTGCTGGCTCTGGCGCTGGAGCTGTTCCTGCGCAGAAAGTATAAGAATGTGCCGCTCAATGTGACATTGGCGGTGGATGTGGCAAAGCGCAACGCTTATGCAAAGGCATGGAAGGCTGCCAGCGGTTCTGAAGAAGACCTGCCTGTGGCTGGCACCCTGCCGGCCAGTGCTTCCCACAAGGAATTTGTACAGGCCACCAAGGAAATGAATGCATGGTATGATTGCAGTAAAATTGGTGAGCGGATGCAAAGTCAGCAGAAACAGGAGGACGCCGATGCCAGCACAGAGGATTGAAGGCAAAGTTCTGGCTTCACAAATTAAGGCAGAAGTTACAGCAGAAGTTGCCCGTTTGCACGAAAAGGGCGTGGATACCTGCCTGGCTGTGATTCTGGTGGGCAATGATCCCGCCAGTCAGGTCTATGTGCAGGGAAAAGAAAAGGATTGCGCCGAGTGCGGAATCAAAAGCCGGATGGTGTATATGCCTGCGGATGCAACGCAGCAGCAGGTGCTGGATCAGCTGAACGCCCTGGCAGCAGATCCCGCGGTGCATGGAATCCTGGTACAGCTGCCGCTGCCTGCACAGATTGACGAACAGGCAATCATCGCTGCCATTCCCCCGGAAAAGGATGTGGATGGTTTCACTCCGGTCAATGTGGGACGCATGGTAATTGGGCAGCCCTGCTTTATGCCCTGTACACCCGCGGGATGCCTGCGCATGATTAAGAGCACAGGTATTTCCATTGAGGGCAAACGGGCCGTTGTGGTGGGCCGCAGCAATCTGGTAGGCAAACCCGCCGCACTGCTGCTTATGGCCAACCATGCCACGGTTACAGTCTGTCATTCGCATACCCAGAACCTCAGGGAGGTTTGCCGTCAGGCGGATATTCTGGTAGCAGCTGTGGGCAAAGCCGGCTTTATCACCGGTGATATGGTGAAGGAAGGCGCCGTGGTTGTGGACGTGGGCATCAACCGCAACCAGGCAGGAAAGCTCTGCGGTGATGTGGAGTACGAGTCCGCAGCCGAAAAGGCCGCTTATATTACTCCGGTGCCGGGCGGCGTAGGTCTGATGACCCGTGCTATGCTTATGCACAATACGCTGCGGGCCGCGCGGCTGGCGGCCGGGGAAGATCCGGAATAAAAGCAGGATAATCCGCAAAACCCCTTGCAATATTGCATTTTATGTGATACACTATTAAGGCCGCATGGTTTGGGCAGCTAAGTGATGTGCATTTGACACATCCGCCTTGATAATTCAGCGAGACTTATTTAAGAGAGGAAAACTACTATGTACGCAGTGATCGTTACAGGTGGCAAACAGTACCGGGTACAGCAGGGCGACGTGATCTTCGTTGAGAAGATGGACGTAGCCGAAGGCGCCGAAGTCAGCTTCAGCAATGTTCTGGCTGTTGGCGAGGAGGGCAATGTCAAGTTTGGCAGCCCCGTTGTTGAAGGCGCTACCGTTGCCGCTAAGGTTCTGAAGAACGGCAAGGGCAAGAAGATCAACATCATCACCTATCGTCCTAAGAAGGGCAGTGCCCGCCGTATGGGCCATCGTCAGCCCTACACCAAGGTCGAAATCACCGCTATTAATGGCTAAGGAGGGAACACACCATGGCACATAAAAAAGGCGTAGGCTCTACTAAGAACGGCCGCGATTCCGAATCCAAGCGTCTGGGCGTTAAGCGGGCCGACGGTCAGTTCGTCCTGGCCGGCAATATCCTGGTCCGTCAGCGCGGCACCCACATCCACCCCGGTGAGAACGTGGGCATCGGCAGCGACGACACCCTGTTCGCTCTGACTGACGGCAAGGTCAAGTTCGAGCGTTTTGGCAAAGACCGCAAGCGCGTCAGCGTCAAGCAGTAAGAGGTAAAAAGCCGGGCCGGTTGGCTCGGCTTTTTCTGTGTTTTGGGGCAATTTCCCCCGATAGAGGAGAAAATATGGCAAGTTTTATCGATGTGGCTAAGATTTCCATCAAGGCCGGCAAGGGCGGCGACGGTGCTGTCAGTTTCCACCGCGAAAAATTCGTGGCGGCGGGCGGTCCCGACGGCGGCGACGGCGGCCGTGGCGGCAACGTGGTATTCCAGGTAGATGACAACCTGTCCACTCTGCTGGATTTCCGCTACAAGCGCAAGTATGCTGCGCAGCCCGGCCAGAACGGCGGCGCTGCCAAGTGCACTGGCCGCAATGCCCCCGACCTGGTGATCCGCGTACCCCGCGGCACCCTGATCAAGGACGCAGCAAGCGGCCTGGTCATAGCCGATATTTCCGGCAATGAACCGGTGATTGTGGCTCGCGGCGGCCGCGGCGGCTGGGGCAACGTGCATTTTGCAACCCCCACCCGTCAGATTCCCCGTTTTGCAAAGCCCGGTCTGCCCGGCGAAGAGTTTGAAGTACTGCTGGAACTGAAGCTGATCGCCGATGTGGGCCTGATCGGCTTTCCCAATGTGGGCAAGAGCACTCTGATCTCCTGCATCAGCGCTGCGCGGCCCAAGATCGCAAACTATCACTTTACCACACTGACCCCGGTGCTGGGCGTTGTGCAGGTAGGCCCGGAAGCCAGCTTTGTGGCTGCGGATATTCCCGGCCTGATCGAGGGTGCCAGCGAAGGCGTGGGCCTGGGTCATGACTTCCTGCGCCACGTAGAGCGCTGCCGTCTGCTTCTGCACGTGGTGGATGTATCCGGCTGCGAAGACCGTGATCCCAAAGCTGATTTCGACCAGATCAATGCAGAACTGGAAGGCTTCAGTGCAGAGCTGGCCACCCGTCCGCAGATTGTGCTGGGCAACAAGTGTGATATTGCAACGCAGGAGCAGATCGACGATTTCCGCAGCTATGTGGAAGCAAAGGGCTGTACCTTCCTGCCCATCTCTGCAGCAACCCGTCAGGGCCTGGACAGCCTGCCCGGTCTGGTATACAATCGCCTGCAGGATCTGCCTCCCATTCAGGTGTTCGAGCCCGAGTTCGTCAAGCCTGAGCCGGTGGCGGGTGATAACCGCCGCTTTACCATTGAGAATCCCGCTCCGCATGAGTTTGTCATCGACGCACCCTGGCTGGAGCGCATTCTGGCCGGCAGCGATGTGGATGACTACGAGAGTTTGCAGTACTTCCAGCGCCAGCTGGGCGAAAGCGGTATTCTGGAAAAGCTGGTGGAAATGGGTGTTGAAGAAGAAGACAGCATCATCATCGGCGAATATGAATTTGATTACGTGTTCTAAGAAAGGGGAAGATCGGCTTGCTGTTTGAAACGTGTCCGCAGGTGGACATCCGCGAGCAGTCCCCCTTGAGCCTTGCGTTCGTGGGCGACGGCGTTTATGAGGTGCTGGTACGCCAGCGCCTGGTGGAACGTACTCGGCTTCTGCCGGGCCGTTTGCACGCTACAGCCGTTAAGTTCGTTTCGGCCAAAGGGCAGGTGCAGGCGCTTACCTTTATTGAGCCTGTGCTCACCGAAGCAGAGCAGAATGTACTGCGCCGTGGCAAAAACGCCAGCAAGGCAAGTGTGGCCAAACACGCCACACCGCAGGAGTACCGCGCCTCCACCGGCTTTGAGGCGCTGATGGGCTGGTTGTACCTGAAGGGGGAGAATCAGCGCATTCAGGAGCTTTTTGAGCTGATCTGGCAGGGCATGACCCAGCCGGAAACCAAAGAAGAGGCATAAAAAAGGCTGGGCCGTGGGGCGTAGTGTCCCATGGCCCAGCCTTTTGCGGGCAAATTGCCCAAAGATCACTTGCTGTTCTTGGCGGAAGAACTGCGGCTGGAGGAAGTGCTGTTGGCAGCAGAAGTGCTCTGAGTGTTTTTGCTGTTCTTTGCGGTGCTGTTGGAAGCCTTACTGCTGGAAGCAGAGGTGCTCTGGCTGTTCTTAGCAGAGGAAGCGGCATTGTTGTTCTTGGAATTGCGGTTCTCCATTATAATGATCTCCTTTCATTTCGGGGCCTATTGACCTCCGTCATGAACTAGTCTGTCCCGTGTAAGGGAATGTTATACACGAGAGAAAGGATGCTCATCCATGGCCATGGAATATTTCACAGCTCGGGAGCGTCAGCTTTTGGGCGATCGCTTCGAGCAGCTCTATGCAGCGCCTTCGGGCACCGCTGCCCGGGGCGTTACAGTCAATACGCTGCGCTGTACACCCCAGCAGTTTCTGCAGCAAAGCGGTTTGCCGCTGGTGCCGTCGCCCTTTTGTGCAAAGGGGTTTCTGGTGCAGGATGCGCAGGTAAAGTTGGGGCATCATCCCTATCACCATGCGGGCGTATTTTATGCGCAGGAGCCCAGTGCCAGCGCCCCGGCCGCCCTTTTGGATGTCCAACCCGGCATGAAAGTGCTGGATCTCTGCGCAGCGCCGGGCGGCAAAAGCAGCCAGCTGGCCGCAGCGCTGCAAGGGCAGGGCCTGCTGATGAGCAATGAAATCATGCCGCCTCGTGCACAGGTGCTCAAGGGCAATCTGGAACGAATGGGCGTGACCAATGCGGTGGTGGTGAATGATACGCCGCAGCGCATTGCTAAAAGTTTTCCCGGTTATTTCGACCGGGTGCTGGTGGATACGCTCTGCTCCGGCGAAGGAATGTTCCGCAAGGAAAGCCAGGCAGTGACGCAGCATAACGAGGGTCTGGTGCTTCAGTGTGCGGCGCTCGGTTCAGAGATTCTGGACGCAGCAGCTCAGTGCCTGGCACCGGGCGGTATCCTGGTATTTTCCACCTGCACGTTTGCTCCTCAGGAGGATGAGGGGCAGGTGGGAGCTTTCCTTGCACGGCATCCAGAATTTACCCTGCTGGATTGCGAGGCAGAATTTGGAGCGCCCGGAGAAGAGAATCGCTGCGGCGAGCATCCCTTTGATGTCAGCCTGGTACGCCGCATCTGGCCCTGCCATGGCGGTGAGGGACATTTCATGGCGAAGCTGCAAAAATCAGAGCAGGAGAGTGCTGCACCCGGATTCAAACCTCAAAAACCCGCCAAACCTTGTAAGGAATGGGTGGAGTTTGCGCAGAAATGGTTCCCGGACCTGGCGGACAAACCTGCCCAGCTGTTGCAGGATTCGGTGCTGCTTGTACCCGCCCAGCCGTTGCCGCCGCATAAGCTGCATTTAGTACGTGCAGGTGTATGGGCCGGCAGCGTACAAAAAGGCCGCTTTGTGCCGGGCCACCACCTCTTTACGGCATTCGGTGCACAGTGCGTCAACCGTGAGGAACTGACCCTGGATGCTCCCCGAACACAGAGCTATCTGCGCGGCGAGGAAATTGAAGCCCGCACAGCTCAAAATGGATGGTGTGCAGTGCTGGTGGACGGATTCCCCATGGGCGGCGGCAAGGTGAGCGGCGGCCGGGTCAAGAACCATTATCCCAAGGCTCTGCGCAACCTGAAATAAGGGCGCAAACCCGCAGTAAAGGCCACTTGCGCCCTTGCGGGTGAAGTTAAAGTGTGATAAAATTAACTAGTTAGTGTATCAAATAGCCCGTACATCTCGGGCCCATCAAAATATTAGGAGGAACCCCTCATGTCTGGACATAGCAAATGGAACAACATTAAGCGTAAGAAGGAAAAGACCGACGGCCAGAAGGCCAAGCTGTTCACCAAAGTGGGCCGCGAAATCGGTGTGGCTGTGCGTGAAGGCGGCGGCGATCCCGACAACAACGGCAAGCTGCGCGATCTGATTGCCAAGGCTAAGGCAATGAACGTGCCCAATGATAACATTCAGCGCATCATCAAGCGCGCTGAGGGCGGCGAGAAGGACAACAGCGAGTACATCACCTACGAGGGCTACGGTCCCTGCGGTATCGCCATGATGGTGGAAACCCTGACCGACAACCGCAACCGTACCGCTGCAAACCTGCGTCACTATTTCGATAAGTTCGGCGGCAACCTGGGCAACATGGGCTGCGTGAGCTTCCTGTTCACCCAGAAGGGCGTCATCGTGCTGGACGGCGAGGATCTGGACGAGGAGAAGGTCATGGAAGATTGCTTCGATGCAGGCGCCGACGACTTCGATATGGGCGACGACGTGGTAGAAGTGACCTGCGATCCCGATAACTTCAGCGCTGTTCGTCAGGCTCTGGAGGACAAGGGCTACAGCTTCATCTCTGCTGAGGTTGAGATGGTTCCCTCTACGGAGAGCGCAATCACCGATCCCGATGCTCAGAAGCTGATGGGTAAGCTGCTGGACGCACTGGATGACGATGATGATGTGCAGAACGTATGGCACAATCTGGAGAACGAGGAAGATCTGGATCGCTGATTCGGCTCTGAATGTTACATGAACTGGGAGGTGACCGCGTGAATCAACAGATCCTGTGCCCCAACTGCCTGTCCCAGGTGGACGAGGGCAGCGCGGCCTGCCCCTATTG
>RCNI01000850.1_pt1 | contig 24424 bp, 17 predicted proteins | sample 2041151 | NCBI WGS metagenome assembly RCNI01 (sample SAMN09708214, study PRJNA481090) | feces metagenome | isolation source: feces | place: Antarctica: Albino Rookery | reverse complement strand
AAATCACCTGTAATTTAGTAGCTTTCCACCACTTTTTATAAATTGATTTTATTTGTTTTCAAAATAAGGTAGTTTGTCAACAAGCTGAAGCACACAAGCATGTGTGTTTTTTTTTATGCTTTTCCTTTTATTTAAGAACATTTTATATCTCAGTGGTAATTTATTCACTTTGTTTCTTTTTTGTTTGTTAGAATGGCTAAAATAAGGGATTTTATATGTATCGATTGAATTCTTGGCTAAAATTTTATAAAAAAGCTGAAATATACTCTAAAAAACCAACAAAAAAGCCTTAAAATATGCTATAATATTATAGAATGCGAGAGTGATTTTATAATGGAAATTAAGCTAACAACAGAATATGTTACTTTAGGTCAACTTTTGAAAATGGCAGATTTTATTCAGAGCGGTGGAGAGGCTAAATTTGCTGTAAAAGAGCTTTCTATTAAAGTAAATAATGTACCAGAAAATCGCAGAGGAAGAAAGCTTTATTCAGGAGATGTCATTGTGATTGAAGGAAAGAAAATTTCTTTAGTATGAGAATTTCAAAAATAAAATTACGTAATTTTAGAAATTATAAAAATTTATGTGTGGAATTTTCTGATGGCATACATGTGATTGCTGGGAAAAATGCACAGGGAAAAACAAATTTACTAGAAGCTTTATTATATTTGTCGACAACAAGATCACATCGTACAAATATCGATAAAGATTTAATTAAAGAAAATGAAGATGCATTTTTTATAGAGGCTACATTACATAAGATTAATAAAAAAGAAGATTTAAAAATAACGGTAAATCAAAAAGGTAAGAACTTATTTATTTACCAAAATCCAATACGAAAAGTTAGTGATTTTATTGGAGAATTTAATGCTGTGATGTTTTGTCCAGATGATATGTCTTTGTTTCATGATTCACCAAGAGTTCGAAGACGGTTTATAGACATGGAATTAAGTAAAGTTAGTAAAAAGTATGTAGGAACGCTTTATAAGGCTACAAAGCTTTTAAAAGAGCGTAATGCTTATTTAAAACAAACTCAGATTGATGAAACATATTTAGATATCATTACTTCCTCATTGATTGATGAAGAAGTTGTGATTATTCAACAAAGATATTATTTCTTGGAAAAATTATTGCAGAAATGTAATCACTTTTATAAAGAATTAACAGGGGATCAAACAAGTTTTGATATTGTTTATCATAGTTGCGTCCCATTTTCTAAGGATCAAGAAGTAATACGAAAAAGTTTAGAAGAAAAATATTTAAAACAATTAGAAAGAGATAAATATTTGAAACAAACGACAAGTGGAATTCATAAAGAGGATTTTACTTTTATGATTAATGGGAATGATGTAAATACGTATGCATCACAAGGTCAAAAAAGAAGTGTGTTATTAGCATTAAAAATAGGAATGATTTATATGATTCATGATATTATTCATGATTATCCTGTTTTATTGTTAGATGATGTATTTAGTGAATTAGATGCATATCGTAGAGAAAAGTTATTAACTTCACTTCCAAAAGAAGTACAAATTTTTATCTCGACTACAGATATAAAAGAAGCAAAAAAAATACAAGCATTTCGTAAGGTAACGTTATGGAATGTAACGAATGGTATACTACAAATAGGTTAGGAGGATATCTATGGACGAAAAACAAAGAAAAGAAATAGAAGAATTAGAGAATATTAAAGTTGAACATTCATATACAGCAGATGATATTCAGGTATTAGAAGGTCTTGAGGCAGTTCGTAAAAGACCTGGTATGTATATTGGTTCTACTAGTGAAAAAGGACTTCATCATCTTGTTTGGGAAATCGTAGATAACTCAATTGATGAGGCATTAGCAGGATTTGCGACAGATATTGATGTAACAATTGAAAAAGGAAATGTTATTCGTATCGAAGATAATGGTCGTGGTATGCCTACAGGAATTGTAGAAAAATCTGGAATTTCAGGGGTAGAAACAATTTTTACAATTCTTCATGCTGGTGGTAAATTTGGTGGAGGTGCCTATAAGGTATCTGGAGGTTTACACGGTGTAGGTGCTAGTGTTGTAAATGCTTTAAGTGAATGGTTAGAGGTTACCGTTTGTCAAAATGGTAATGTTTATTTTATGCGTTTTGAAGATGGTGGAAATCCAGTAGAACCTTTAAAAATTATTGGTAAAACAGATAAACATGGCTCTATGGTAAGATTTAAAGCAGATGCATCAATTTTTACCGAAACACAAGTTTATGATTTTGAAACTTTAAATGTTCGTATTCGTCAATTGGCCTTTTTAAATAAAGGAATTCAATTGAATTTGACAGATGAACGTGAAGAAGAAGTAAAACGAATTGAATATAAATATGAAGGTGGTATTCGTCAATATGTAGAATATTTAAATAAAAACAAAACTATTTTACATGATGACGTTGTATATGTTGAAGGGGTTGTTGATGGCATCCTAGCGGAGATTGCGTTGCAGTATAATGATGGATATGTTCCAAATGTTTATTCTTTCTGTAACAATATTAATACGGCTGAAGGAGGAACTCATGAAGAAGGTTTCCGTTTAGCTTTAACAAGAGTTATTAATGCATATGCAAGAGAAAATAATTTCATTAAGAAAGATGAATCTTTGGCTGGAGATGATGTTCGAGAAGGATTAACTGCGATTATATCGGTAAAACATCCAGATCCTCAATATGAAGGACAAACAAAGACAAAATTAGGAAATTCTGAAGTGAAGAAGATTGTTTCTAATATTTTAGGAGAACAGTTACAAAAGTTCTTCTTAGAAAATCCAGATACAGCAAAAATTATTATCGATAAATGTATTTTAGCTAGTAAAGCTAGAATGGCAGCTAAAAAAGCAAGAGAATTAACAAGACGTAAGAGTGCATTAGAAGTAACATCTCTTCCTGGAAAATTAGCAGACTGCTCAAGTAAAAATGCAGAAGAATGCGAAATCTATATAGTCGAAGGGGATTCTGCCGGTGGTAGTGCAAAACAAGGTAGAAATTCTAAGTATCAAGCAATTTTACCTTTAAGAGGTAAGATTATCAATGTTGAAAAAGCACGTTTACATCGTATTTTTGAAAATAATGAAATTCGTTCTATGATTACTGCATTTGGATGTGGAATCGGGGATGAATTAGATATTTCAAAGTTACGTTATCATAAAATTATTATCATGACCGATGCGGATGTTGATGGTGCGCATATTTGTACTTTAATGTTAACGTTCTTCTATCGCTTTTTACGACCTATTATTGAAGGTGGATATGTATATATTGCAATGCCTCCATTATTTAAGATTCAAAAGGGTCAACGTGTTGAGTATGTATATGATGAACCTAGTCGTGATGCTATGGTAAAAGAAATGGGAGAAAATGCAAAAATTCAACGTTATAAAGGTTTAGGAGAAATGGATGCTGAACAATTGTGGGAAACAACAATGGATCCTGCTTTCCGTACTTTGAAGCGTGTAAATATTACAGATGCAATGGAAGCTGATAAAGTATTTGAAATGTTAATGGGTGAAGAAGTAGGCCCTAGACGTGAATTTATTCAAGATAATGCAGTTTATGCAGAATTGGATATATAAAAGGAGGTGCTTTTCTAAATGGATTATAGTAAAGATAGATTAAAAGATGTTGATATATCAAAAGAAATGAGAAAATCATTCCTTGACTATTCTATGTCTGTTATTGTAGACCGTGCATTACCAGATGTTCGTGATGGATTAAAACCAGTTCATCGTCGTATCTTACATTCTATGAATGAATTAGGTATTGTTGCAAGTAAACCGTTTAAGAAATCTGCACGTATTGTTGGGGATGTTATTGGTAAGTATCACCCTCATGGCGATACTGCTGTATATGAAGCAATGGTTCGTATGGCACAGGATTTTAGTTATCGTTATATTCTTGTTCAAGGACATGGTAACTTTGGTTCTATGGATGGCGATGGTGCTGCTGCTATGCGTTATACCGAAGCAAAAATGAGTAAAATTGCGATGGAAATGATTCGTGATATTAATAAAGATACGGTTGATTTTATACCAAACTATGATGGTGAAGAAACAGAACCTAAAGTTATGCCAGCAAGATTTCCTAACTTAATCGTAAATGGTGCAGTAGGTATTGCGGTAGGTATGGCCACGAATATTCCGCCTCATAATTTAACAGAAGCAATCGATGCAATTTTTGCGATTATGGATGATCCTGATATCACAGTTTTAGAATTAATGGATAACTATATTAAGGGTCCTGATTTTCCAACAGGTGGAATTATTTTAGGAAGAAGTGGAATTCGTCAAGCATTTGAAACAGGACGAGGATCTATAATTACAAGAAGTAAATATCATGTAGAGGAAATGGAAAATGGTAAACATCGTGTTGTTGTTACAGAAATTCCATATCAAGTAAATAAAGCAAATTTAATCGGAAAAATTGCTGATTTAGTACGTGATAAACAAGTAGAGGGAATTACTCACTTAGGTGATGAATCTAGCCGTGATGGAATACGTATTGTAATTGAATTGAAAAAAGATGTCCAAGTAGAAGTAATTATGAATCAATTATTTAGATTGACTTCATTACAAACTTCATTTGGTGTCAATATGCTTGCATTAGTAAATGGTGCTCCTAAACAAATGGGAATCAAAGAAATGTTGCAGCATTACATCGATCATCAAATTGATGTTGTTGTAAGACGTACAAAATTTGATTTAAAGAAAGCAGAAGATCGTGCACACATATTAGAGGGATTGCGTATTGCTCTTGATCACATTGATGAAATTATTGCATTAATTCGTGCTAGTAAAAATGATGAAGAAGCTAGAAAGGGATTAATGGAACGATTTGCACTAACAGAAATTCAAGCAAATGCTATCCTAGAAATGAGATTGCGTCGTTTAACAGGATTAGAAAGAGATAAGATTGAAAATGAATATCAAGAATTATTGCTTTTAATTGCTGATTTAAAGGATATTTTAGCAAATCATTCACGTGTTCTTGAAATTATCAAAAATGAATTAACAGATGTAAAAAATCGATTTGGTGATGAGAGACGTACAGAAATTAGTGAAGCTGATTACTCAATGGAAGATGAAGATTTAATTCCTGTAGAGGATGTTGTTATCACAATGACAACGAATGGATATATTAAACGATTACCAATTGATACATATCGTACACAAAACAGAGGTGGACGTGGTGTGAAAGGTATGACAATTAATGAGGATGATATTGTTGAATTGTTAACTACAATGTCAACACATGATTATTTGTTATTATTTACTAATTTTGGTAAGGTTTACCGAATGAAAGGATATAAGATTCCAACAGGAGGAAGAACTGCAAAAGGATTACCAGTTGTGAATTTATTAAATCTTGATAAAGAAGAAAAAGTAAGAGCATTAGTTCCTGTCAGTCCACAAAGCGAATCTGCGTATTTATTATTTGTTACACAAAATGGTTTAGTTAAGAGAACTCCAATGAGTGAATTTGATTCTATTCGTCAAAATGGTAAAATTGCGATTACACTTCGTGACCATGATGAATTAATGGGAGTTAAGGAAACTACAGGTGATGATGAAATCATTATTGCAGGATCTAACGGCAAAGCTGTTCGTTTCCATGAAGATGATATTCGACCAATGGGAAGAACTGCTAGTGGTGTAAAAGGATTTAATGTAGATGGTAGTGTGGTAGTTGGTGTTGCGACTTCAAGAGATGGAACACATCTACTTTCTGTAAGTGAAAACGGATATGGTAAACGTACAGCATTCGATGAATATCGTTTGACTACACGTGGAGCAAAAGGTGTTAAAACAATCAATATTACCTCTAAAACAGGAGATTTAGTATCTGTTCGTGCCGTTAATGGTGATGAAGATGCTATGATTATTACGGATAAAGGAATCATTATTCGAATTGCTGTAGAAAATATAGGTATTTATAGTAGAAATACACAGGGTGTAAAATTAATTAATGTTTCTGATGGTGAATCTGTAGCAAAAATTACTATTGTTGAGAAAACATCGGATGATAATGATGAAAATGTTATAGAAGAGGATGTAGAAAATAAAGAAGTCGTTGACAATACATCTAAAGAATGATATAAAAAATAAGAAAACGTTGATAAGGATAAGTAGTAATAATATTGAGCGTAGAGAGATAACGGTTGGTGTAAGTTATTGTCATGTTATTATGAAATCAACCTTGGAGTAGAATGGTGAAATTAGTAATCATTTTCGGTAGTACCGTTATAACTTTTGAGTGTTTATAAGGAATTTCTTTATAAATTAAAAAGGGTGGCAACACGAGGTATCGTCCCTTTCGGACAATACCTCTTTTTTATTTATTTTTATGGAGGTAATGATATGTTAGATATGAAATTTTTACGTGAAAACGTAGATCTAGTTAAAGACAACATCAGAAAAAAATTTCAAGATCACAAAATTGAATTAGTTGATAAAGTAGTTGAACTTGATAAAGTAAATCGTCAATTAAAACAACAAGGAGACGATTTACGTGCACAACGTAATTCTATGAGTAAACAAATTGGTGGATTAATGGCAAAAGGTTTAAAAGATGAAGCTAATGAAATTAAAGCTAAAGTACAATCAATGGCTGATGAAATGAAAGCAATTGAAGAAAAAGAAGCTAAAATTTCAGCAGAAATTAAAGAAATCATGATGACAATTCCAAATATTATTGATCCATCAGTTCCTATTGGAAAAGATGATTCAGAAAACGTAGAATTAAAAAAATTTGGAGAACCAGTAGTTCCATCTTTTGAAATTCCATATCATACAGATATTATGGAACGTTTTAATGGAATCGATTTAGATAGTGCTAGAAAAGTAGCAGGAAATGGTTTTTATTACTTAATGGGTGATATTGCAAGATTACATTCTGCAATTATCTCATACGCAAGAGATTTTATGATTGATCGTGGATTTACTTATGTAATCCCTCCTTTCATGATTCGTAGTAATGTTGTAACTGGAGTTATGAGTTTTGCTGAAATGGAAGGTATGATGTATAAAATTGAAGGAGAAGACTTATATTTAATTGGTACAAGTGAACACTCAATGATTGGTAAATTTATTGATACAATTTTAGATGAAAAAGATTTACCATACACATATACAAGTTATTCACCATGCTTTAGAAAAGAAAAAGGTGCACATGGTATTGAAGAACGTGGTGTATACAGAATTCACCAATTTGAAAAGCAAGAAATGATTGTTGTATGTAAACCAGAAGAAAGTGCAGATTGGTTCGTAAAACTTTATACAAATACAGTTGATTTATTTAGAAGCATGGATATTCCAGTTCGTACATTAGAATGTTGTTCAGGAGACTTAGCTGATTTAAAATGTAAATCTGTTGACGTAGAAGCATGGAGTCCAAGACAACAAAAATATTTTGAAGTAGGAAGTTGTTCAAATTTAACTGATGCGCAAGCAAGACGTTTAGGTATTCGTGTAAAAGGTAAAGATGGAAAATATTTTGCACATACATTAAATAATACTGTAGTTGCTCCACCTAGAATGTTAATTTCTTTTTTAGAAAATAATTTAAATGAAGATGGAAGTGTTAATATTCCAAAAGTATTACGTCCATATATGGGTGGTACAGAAAAATTAATTCCAAAGAAATAATTATTATAAAAAACAGGAAAATTTGAATATTTCCTGTTTTTTATGGAATTAGAGGGTTATTTTTTTATCTTTAAAACATACAAAAAAAGCCTTATTTATAGGCTTTTTTTGCATATTCTATATAAAAATAAAGTCTTTTATTTGCATCGAAGTATAATAATATGTATAATGATACATATTATTGCATCATTATTTTGCACTTATTCGCTATGTTTCACGTGAAACACTACCAAAATAAAAAATAATATTCGAATATTGCAAAAAACATAAAATGTGTTATAATAATAGAGCTACTACAATGGTACCTTCTGAATTAGGTCAGGACGGGAACGAAGCAGCCTTAAGGGAGCTCTACCATGTGTGGTAGCTTTTATTATATAAAAAAGAAGGTGAACATAATGCATGAAAAATTCATGAAGGAAGCTATTAAAGAAGCAAAAAAGGCTTTATTAAAAGATGAAGTTCCAATTGGTTGTGTTATTGTTCATGAAGATAAAATAATAGCAAGAGGACATAATTTAAGAGAAAGCAAACAACAATCTATTGCACATGCTGAAATCATTGCAATTCAAAAAGCATGTAAAAAAATAGAAAGTTGGAGATTAGAAAACTGTACACTTTATGTGACACTTGAACCATGTCCAATGTGTAGTGGTGCAATTCTTCAATCTAGAATTGAAAATGTTGTATTTGGAGCATATGATCCAAAAGGTGGATGCATTGAAAGTTGTATGAATATGTATAAAATAAATGGATTTAATCACTATCCAAAAACACTAGGTGGTGTTTTAGAAGAAGAATGTTCATTGCTATTGAAGAATTTTTTTAAAGAAAAACGTAAGAAGAAAAAGCAAATATAAGTATAAAGTATTTGCTTTTTTTGTATATGTGAAGAACGCTTTATGATATAATTAAATGGATAGGAAGCTGGTGAATTATGGCATATAAAGCATTATATCGTACGTATCGTCCAGGTAGTTTTGATGAAGTATATGGGCAACAACATATTGTTCAAACTTTAAAACATGCAGTAGAACAAAATAAAATAGCACATGCTTATTTATTTTGTGGACCAAGAGGTACGGGAAAAACATCAATTGCAAAAATATTTGCGAAAACTATAAATTGTACAGATGAAAATCATAAACCGTGCCTTAAATGTGATAATTGTATCGCTGTACAGAACGGAAGTCATCCAGATATTATTGAAATTGATGCTGCAAGTAATAATGGTGTTGAAGAGGTTAGAAATTTAATTGAAAAAGTTAAATATGCACCATTAAAAGGCAAATATAAGGTATATATTATAGATGAAGTTCATATGATGACACAAGGAGCATTTAATGCATTGTTAAAAACAATTGAAGAACCACCAGAACATGTGATTTTTATTATGGCTACAACTGAACCCCATAAAGTATTACCTACCATTATTTCAAGATGTCAAAGGTTTGATTTTACCAAAATTCCACAAAAAGAAATTGAAGAACGACTTAAATTTGTATTGGATAAGGAAAATATAATGTGTGATTCAAATGTAATACGTTTAATTGCACAATTAGCAGATGGTGGAATGAGAGATGCACTTTCAATTTTAGATCAGTGTATTGCATATGCACAAAATAATATTGAAGAACATCATATTAATGAAATTTATGGTATTACAACTGTAACAGAAAAAATAGATATATTAGATTCTATTGTGAATAAGGATGCATGTAAAGTATTAGATTATATTGATACCTTTATTGCAAAAGGGATCGATATCAAGAGATTAACTGTTGATTTAATAGAAATATTGAAAGAATCAATTATTTATGAATATACAAAAACTACCTCCTTATTGCATATATTGAATGAAGATGAAGTAAAACATATCAATGATATGCTAAGTAGAAATGTTAGATTTCAAATGATTCATCAGTTAATGGAGACTTGTGATAAGTATAGAACAGCAGCTAACGTTGGTTCTTATTTTGAAGTTTGTCTATTACAAATGTTGGATATCAAGGAACAAAATGAAGTTGTAGTTCCTGAATTAAAAGAGAAAAGTGTACAGAATGTTTCACGTGAAACATTAAAGAAGAAAATAGAAGTACCAGAGGATGATACTGAATATAAACTAGAATTAGAAGAAACTGAAACAGAAAACAATAAAATAGACAATACTGTACAAGAAAAAACAGATATTATAGTAGAAAATATTGTAAATCAAAAAGAAATAAAACCATTAGATGATGAATTTGTATTAAAACTTTTGGCTGGTGCCAATAAGCCAGAAAAAGCAAAAGATCTAAATCATTTTTATAAGTTATCAGACATGATGATGGATATAAATTGGGCAAGATATGCAAATTTATTAAAAAATAGTATGATTGTTGCAAGTGGATCAAATTATATTGTAATTAGTGTTAGTAATCAAGCAGAAGCAAATGAAATAAATGAGATGGATATGAACGATGAATTTAGCTCCTTTATGTGTGAATTGCTTGAAAAAAATAAAAAGGTATTTGCAATTTCAAGAGAATATCAAACGTATATCATACAGATATTTAAAGAACATATGTTAAATGGTACACTTCCAGAACCTATACAAATAGAAACTAAACATGTAGGAAATGATGCAACGCCAGAAAAAACACAAGAAGAAACAATCCTAGATTTATTTGGAAAAGATAATATTGTTATAACGGAGGAATAAGTTTATGAATATGCAAGGATTATTAAAACAAGCACAAAAGATGCAAAAAGAATTAACAAAAGTCGAAGATGAATTAAAAGAAACAGTATATGAATCTACTATGGGTGGTGGAGTTGTTAAGGTTTCAGTAAAAGGAACAATGGAAATCGAAAGTATCTCTATTGATGAATCTATTATTGAAAAAGATAACAAAGAAGATTTAGAAGAAATGATTAAATCTGCTGTTAATGATGCTTTATTAAAAGCAACGAAAGATAAAGAACAAAAAATGAATGCTTTAACCGGTGGAATTAAAATGCCAGGAGGATTTTAATGTATCCTAAAAAGTTTGAATCATTAATTGAGTCTTTTCGAAAATTACCAGGTGTTGGATTAAAAACAGCAGAGAGATATGCATTTCAAACAATTGAATGGGACGAAGAAACAATTGATGAATTTATTCAAAGTTTTATAGATATTAAGGAAGGTCTGCATAAATGTGAAATATGTGGAAATTTAGCAGAAGATCATTTGTGTGAAATTTGTAAAAATAAGTTGCGTGATCAAAATCAAATATGTGTAGTACAAAGTCCAAAAGATGTAATTGCAATGGAAAAAACACAAGAATATCATGGCGTTTATCACGTATTAAATGGTGTTATATCTACTTCAAAAGGAATCTTGCCTGAAGATATTAATATCGAAAATTTATTAAAAAGAATAAATGAAGATACTAATGAGATTATCCTTGCAACAAACCCAACTGTTGAAGGTGAAACTACAGCATTGTATTTATCTAAGTTACTTGAAAAATATAATGTGAATGTAACAAGAATAGCTCATGGATTGCCAATGGGAGGACATCTAGATTACGCGGATGAGCTGACATTAATTAAAGCAATCGAAGGAAGAAAAAAAATGTAAAATGAAAATAGTGAGTAATCACTATTTATTGATTTCAAATTAGTATAGTATATGGAAAATAAGATAGTTTTTGAAAAGGCTTTCATAATATGCTGTGCTTTTAATAAAATTAAATAGATACTTATGTAGAAAAAAAGCTATATGCAGGTATTTACCTATAATATAGCTTTTTAGTTATTTAGACTGTTCATTGCTCTTTGAACTTTAGATATACAATTCGATGTATAAACTACATTTATTTTAGATAATATATCTTTGAAAACTGTCAAACCATCATGATCTTTTTTATATTCATATTCAATTTCATAATCAGTTATACCATTGTAAGAACTTATATCAAAGCATAGTTCAGCATATTCGGTATAAATAATTGCACGTTGTGTTTTTAAGCTTGTGATACGCTGAAAAGGACCATGAATGTCATATTTGTTGAATAGAGATATAATCTCTTCATCGTTTAATGAATCAATTGAATTTGATGAAACATTTTTTTCATATTCAAGTAAACCATTAGGACTATGAATCTTAAGTGTAAAAATGTGTTCGTTATTTACATCACGTATACGCATAGACCTTTTTGTTCTACGTATATTAAAATCTGCTGTATCATAATATACGTTTTCTTGTAATCGAAATGGGGGATTTCCATAAGAGTTATATAATGTTTCAAATTGTTCTTTTGTTATTAATATTTTATATTCTTTTTCAATGTTGTTATTCATCTTATATCACCTAAATGATATAATACAATAAGATAACAAAATAAGGAAGTGATTTTTATGAAATTCGCCATAGTATCTAAAAATGATAAAAAATCATGGAATGTAGAAAATTATGTAAAACAAGAATTAGAAAATCATAGTTGGGTATATGATCAAGTCCAACCAGAATTAGTCATTTGTGTAGGTGGGGATGGAACATTATTATATGGAGTGCATAAGTATGTCAATATATTAAACAATGTTCAATTTTTAGGAATTCATACAGGAACACTAGGATTTTTTACAGATTATACCGAAGAAGAAGTCGATGAATGTTTACATGATTTATTAACTAAGAAACCCAAAATATATGAATCAAGACTTTTGAAATTTCAAATCGATGGAGATTCTAATATCAGATATGCATTAAATGAAATTCGTATTGAAAATATCATTAAATCTCAAATTATGGATCTATATATAGATGATGAATTTTTTGAAACATGTAGAGGGTCAGGTATTTGTTTAAGTACTCAAGCTGGCTCTACAGCATATAATAGAAGCTTAAGAGGAGCTGTTATTGATAGTGGATTATCTTTAATGCAATTAACAGAAGTCACACCTATCCAACATTCAGTGCATCGTTCATTAGGCGTTCCATATATAATGATGGAGGATAGAGTAATAAAAATAAAAAGTGAAAGTTTTGATACAGCAGTTTTATGCTATGATCATTTACATCTTCCATTAACCGATACAAAAGAAATTATATGTGGAATGTCAGATTTAAAAGTAAAGTTTGCTAGATATAGAGAATATAGTTATTTAAAAAGATTAAAGAATTTATATTAAAAAAGAGTTTAAGTGTTAACCTAAACTCTTTTATTATGATTTCAAACTACTATTCATGATAATTCCAAATGCAATGAAATAAGAAATTAAACTAGAACCACCATAAGAAATCAAAGGTAATGTAATACCAGTAATTGGAAGTAAACCAACAATCATACCCATATTTTGTATTTGTTGGAATAAAAGCATACCAATAATACCAATAATACAATATTTTTCAAACATATTTGTAGTAGATGATGCTATTTTACATAAATACAAATCCAATGATAAACAAAGAAAAATGATAACTCCTCCACCAATTAATCCCCAAGTTTGGGAAATAATAGCAAATATATAATCGGTATGTGCTTCTGGAATTTTAAGTAATATTTGATGAAGGCCATGACCTTTAATACCAGCACTACCAATTGATACTAATCCTAAATATTGTTGATATCCTTCATGACTAGAATTTGATTCAGGATCTAACCATGAAGTAATTCGATCTAATTTATAGGCATTATCTTTTCCTATAATACTGAGTAATAAATCATAGTTGAAGAAATATAAGATACCAAATGTAATGATACAAATAGAAATTACTCCAATAATTAACCATATCCATTCTTTGTGGATTCCAGAACATAAAACCATAACAAGCAAACTAGTACCAATAATTAATACCACCCCAGTATCAGGTTGTAATAAAATTAATAACATTGGTGGCAGAGCCCATTTTGCAATTTCAATAAATAATTTAAAATCTAATTCAAAAGAATCAATTGTTTTATTTTTATTATGTTCATCAATGATTTGTGCGGTAATAATGATTAATATAATTTTCATAAATTCACTAGGCTGAAACGAAAAACCAGGTAATGTGAACCAGGATACGGCTCCATTAATAGTACGAATTAGAAAAAATTCGTTCATATGCAGTTTCGAATATAATATGTGAAAAATGAATAAAATAATCAAACATCCCATCAAAAACCAATAGGCATATTTTGCAAATTGGAAAAGACTATCATTTCCTAAATACATCATAATTCCAAATACAATGAAACTAGCTGTTAGCCATATGATTTGTCTAGATAGATAGTGCATACCTTTACTAGTTCCAATGATTCCAAATGATGCATAAATGGCTATACAACTTGTAATTGCCATAAGTATTAATAAAGCCAATAAAACATAATCAAATTTATCCGAACTTTTTTCTTTGGATAATCCTAATTTCATTAGCATCACTCCAATCTATATTTATTTTAAAGGCTGTTACTATTATATCATGGTTTTTATTGGAACGATAAAACTTAAGAAAGTTTTGTATGAAATATAGCGAGTAATAAGTTTTTTTTTGATATAATATATAAACGAAAGCAGGAGTGATAAAATGGCTAAAAAGAATACTTATACGCCTATGATGGCGCAATATATAGAAATGAAAAAACAACATCAAGATGAAATTGTCTTCTATCGATTAGGAGATTTTTATGAAATGTTTTTTGATGATGCGAAAATAGCAAGTCAAGAATTAGACTTGGTGTTAACAGGGAAAAATGCAGGAGTAGAAGAAAAAGTTCCAATGTGTGGAATTCCTCATCATGCAGCAAACGGATATATTCAAAGATTAATTCAAAAAGGATATAAGGTTGCGATTGTAGAACAGATGGAAAATCCTGCAACTGCAAAAGGGATTGTAAAAAGAGATATATTAAAAATCGTAACTCCTGGAACAATTATGGATGAAGTAAATGATGAAAAATCAACAGTATATATTGCTTCTTTATATGATTATCAATTTGGTATAGCTGTAGTTTTATGTGAAATGACAACAGGGGAAATGCAAGCTCAACTCATTGATAAACAAGTTATGGCAATTCAAAAAGTATTATTAGGAAATAACGTAGCAGAAATTGTTATTCAAGAAAAGTTTGATAAGAAAATTGTAAAGATGATTAAGGATATGAATCAAATTACCGTATCCTATAATAATAATGCAACCATCAAACCAGAATATGAACATTTAATTCAGCACATAGAAGATGATCGTATTCAAAACGCTTTTGGAATTTTAACTAATTATTTAGACGAAACACAAAGAAGAAGTATGGCTCATTTACATCATGTAGAACAAATATATGAAGAAGAATTTTTACAAATGGACTATAATACGAAACAAAATCTTGAATTAACAACTTGTATAAGAAATAATTCAAAATCATTAACATTATGGAATTTTTTAGATAAATGTAGAAGTTCCATGGGGTCACGTTTATTAAAAAAATGGATTGAATATCCATTAGTTGATACAAAAGCAATTTATAAAAGATTAGATGCTATAGAATTCATGAATGATAATTTTATTACCAAAGACGAATTAAAAGAACATTTAAGTTATGTTTATGATATGGAAAGATTGAGTGCAAGAGTTGCTTATGGAAGTGCAAATCCTAGAGATATTTTAAGATTAATTAAAACATTAGAACACGCTCCAATGATTTTTGATTTATTTAAAGATTGTGAATCATACAGTGAATTTAAAGATATCAATCTATGTCAAGATTTATATGAACTTATTAATGGAGCGATTGTTGAAAATCCACCAATTACATTAAAAGATGGTGGAGTCTTTGTAAAAGGATATAATGAAGAATTGGATCGTGTAAGAGAAATAGGAAAAAATGGTAAAAATTGGATTTTAGCGTTAGAAAATAAAGAAAGAGAAAGAACAGGAGTAAAATCGTTAAAAATAGGATATAATCGTGTATTTGGATATTACATAGAAGTAACTAAAACAAACTTAGACCAAATTAAGGAAGAATATGGATATATTCGTAAACAAACGTTAACGAATGCAGAGCGTTTTATTACACAAGAATTAAAAGAACAAGAAGATGAAATTATCCATGCACAAGAAAAAAGTATACGATTAGAAAATGAGTTGTTTGATAATTTATTAAATATTATAAAAGAATATTTACCTAAATTACATGATTTATCAAATGCGTTAAGTACAATCGATGCATTATATGCATTAGCAGAAGTTTCAAGTGAAAATGGATATACAAGACCACAATTCCATGATGAACATACGGTTTGTATAGAAGAAGGAAGACATCCAATTTTAGATAAAATTATGAAAACAACGCGATATGTATCAAATGATGTCATTATGAATAATAATGAAGATGTAATGATTATTACAGGACCAAATATGGGTGGTAAATCTACTTATATGAGACAAATGGCTTTAATCGTTATAATGGCACAAATTGGATGTTATGTACCTGCAAGAAAGGCAGAATTACCTATTTTTGATCAAATATTTACAAGAATTGGAGCTAGTGATGATATTATGTCAGGGCAATCTACATTCATGGTAGAAATGATGGAAGCAAATAATGCACTAAAAAATGCGACAAAAAATTCATTAATATTGTTTGATGAAATTGGACGTGGTACATCTACTTATGATGGTATGGCTTTAGCACAAGCTATGATTGAATATATAGTTTATAATATTAAGGCAAAAACATTATTTTCTACACATTATCATGAATTAACTGAAATGGAAGTAAAAACACCAGGAATATTGAATGTTCATGTAGATGTTCATGAAGAAGATGAAAAGGTAACATTCTTATATCGAGTAATAAAAGGAAAAGCAGATAAATCGTATGGTATTAATGTTGCAAGGTTAGCTCATTTACCGAATACTGTTTTAGATCGCGCAAAACAAATTTTAGATAATTTAGAATTAAATGAAAATCCGATTCAAAATATTGAAACACCAGTTATTATTGAAAAAGAGAATCCAGCACATAAAGATATTATTGCAGAAATTGAAAATATAGATGTAAATAAAATGACACCACTAGAAGCAATGCAATTTGTATATGAATTAAAACAAAAATTAAATTAATTAAATGGAGGTGAGAATATGGGAAAAATCAATCGACTAGATGAGCACTTGTCGAATATGATTGCAGCTGGAGAAGTTGTAGAAAGACCTATGGGAATTGTTAAAGAGCTAGTAGAAAATTGTATGGATGCACAAGCAAAACATATTGAAATACAAATTTTACAAGGTGGAATTGATACTATTACAATTATTGATGATGGAGTTGGCATGGATCAAGAAGATGCACAAATCGCATTTGAAAGACATGCAACAAGTAAGCTAAAAGAAATAAACGATTTATGGAATATACATACTATGGGATTTCGTGGAGAAGCACTTCCATCAATTGCATCAGTTTCAAATGTTGTATTGCGAACAAATAATGGTGAAGAGTCTACAGAAGTAGAAATTAATTATGGAGAATTAAAAGATGTAAAACCATGTGGAACACCTAAAGGTACAATGATTCAAGTAAAAAATTTATTTCAAAAAACTCCAGCAAGATTTAAACATTTAAAAAGTCCACAATATGAATTTTCTTTAATTTCAGATGTTGTACAAAAATTTGCATTATCACATCCAGAAATTGGTTTTACTTTATCACATGATGGAAAGCAAATTTTTCAGACAAGAGGAAATGGAAAACTTTTAGAAGTTTTAATGCAAATTTATGGAAGAGAAACAGCTAAAACAGCAATTTCATTAGATGGAAAAGATTTAGATTATCATATTACTGGTTATATCATGCAACCTAATTTTAATCGTGCAACGAAATATTATATGTTATTGTATATTAATGGAAGAATGATTCGAAACTATCATCTGCAAAAATCAGTAATTGATGCTTATGCACCATATATGCCTAAAGACCGTTTTCCTATTGTTGTGATTAATATCGAAATGGATGCACAACTAGTTGATGTAAACGTTCATCCTAGCAAATGGGAAATTCGTTTATCAAAAGAAAAACAGTTAGAAAAACTAATTTATCAAACAATTACAGAATTAAGATATGATTTAGAAGTACCTACAATAAATATAAAAAAAGAAAAACAACCAAAAGTTGAATTACAAGAAATGCAATTTACATATGAACGAGATCAATCTGTGAAAGAATTGCATGATGAAGTAAATCATAGTTTTGTAAAGCCACAACAATCTAATATAGAAGAAGCTTTAGTAAAATCAATTGAAAATAAGCAAAGTAATCATACAAATTATATTGAAAAAACACCAGTTATTGAGATGAAGGAAAAAGAATCTGTTTATAAAACAGAAGAGTTGATCCAACCTCAAAAAAAGGAAAATGATTTTTCTGTACAATCTATGCAAGAAGAAAAAGAAAATTACTCTAAAATTATGGAAAATAAAATAAAAGAGAAAGAAGTAGTAAATAATAATATAAGTGATGAAAAAGAAACTATGGAATCAAATGAAGATATTCAAAAAAATACGATTACTAAAGATTTGCAAGAAGAACCAAACAACTTGCAAATAACAAACGAAGAGGAACATGAAAAACCAAAAAATCCAAGTTTGCCACAATTACGTGTAATAGGACAACTTCATAATTGTTATATTATTGCAGAAGGAGATAAAGGATTATATATTATTGATCAACATGCAGCTCAAGAACGATACCATTACGAAGTAATTCGAGATAAAATTTTAGCAGGAAAAAATGATACACAGCCATTGCTAATACCATTGACGATTGAAACAACAGTATCTGCAGTAACACAATTAAAAGAACTAAATCAAGCAATGAAATATATAGGAATTCAATTAGAATCTTTCGGTGAAACCACTTTATTATGTAGAGAGCTTCCATCGTGGATGCAGGAAATAGAAGAAAAAGAATTTATTCAAGATATGATCGATGTATGGGAAAAAGATAAAGAGATTAGTTTAGAAAAATTTAGAAAACATGCAATTGCTACTATGGCATGTCATAGTTCAATTCGTTTTAACCGAAACTTAACGTTAGAAGAGATGAAAAGAGTAATAGAAGATTTAGGAAAATGTGAACAACCATTTCACTGTCCACATGGAAGACCGACACTTATTTGTATTGAAGATAAAGATTTAATACATGATTTTGAAAGAGGATAATGCAGTATGAAAAAAATATTAGTAATAGCAGGGCCAACAGGAGTTGGAAAAACAAGTTTAAGTGTAAATCTTGCAAAACAATTTCATGGAGAAATTATAAGCGGTGATTCTATGCAAGTATATAAAGAAATGAGCATTGGAACTGCTAAAATAAAAGAAGAAGAAAAAGAAAATATTCCTCATTATTTAGTAGATACATTTCATTTTGATGAGGAATACAATGTAAAAGAATTTCAAAGTTTATCAAGAAAATATATAGATGAAATAATTAGTCATAACCATCTACCTATTATATGTGGAGGAACTGGGCTATATATCAAATCAGCAATATATGATTATCAATTTTTAGAACAAAAACAAGATGATGAATTTGTTTCTTATTTAAAATGTTTAAGTAATGATCAGCTATGGGGATTACTAAAAGTAATAGATCCAAAGGTATGTGAAACTATCCATCATAATAATCGACAACGAATCATAAGAGCATTGTCGATGGCACATGATGGAGAAAAGAAAAGTGATATTGTAGATGCACAGAAACACGAACCTATATATGATAGTTTTATTATTGGACTAACGATGGAACGAGAACAATTATACGAACGTATTAATAAACGTGTGGATATCATGATGGAAGAAGGACTATTTGAAGAAATTGATAAATTAGTAAAAAGCAAAGAAAATGTATGGGATTTACAAAGTTTTAAAGGAATTGGGTATAAGGAATGGATAGACTATTATAAGGGTAGTGCAACGAAAGAAGAATGTGTTGAAAAAATAAAAAAAAACTCACGTAATTTTGCAAAACGACAATATACATGGTTCCGTAATCAAATGCAAGTACATTGGTATGATGTAACAAAACAAGATTACAAGGAACAAATTAGAAAGGATATTGAAACATGGCTGAAAAAATAGAAACACCACTACAAAGGATGGAACTATTAATTGGAGAAGAAAATATAAAAAAATTACAAAATTCAGTCGTAATGGTGATTGGTGTTGGAGGAGTTGGATCATATGCAGCAGAGGCATTAGCAAGATCAGGAATTGGAAAATTAATCTTAGTTGATGGAGATACTGTTGCCCTAAGTAATTTAAATAGACAAATTCATGCAACATTTGAAACAATTGGAAAATCAAAAACACAAGTAATGAAAGAACGAATTTTAACTTATAGAAATGATTGTACAGTAATTACGAAAGATATTTTTTATAACGAAGATGTAAATTCAATTTTATTTGATGAACCAGTTGATTTTGTAATAGATGCAATTGATACAATGACTAGTAAATTATCAATTATTCAATATTGTTTAAGAAATAAAATAAAATTTATTTCAAGTATGGGAATGGCAAATCGAATGGATCCAACAAAAATAGAAATTTGCGACTTAATGAAAACAAATTATGATCCAGTCGCCAAAATAATGCGGAATTTAATAAGAAAAAATAAAATAAAAGGAAAAATACCAGTTGTTTGGTCTAAAGAGCAACCAACTGTTCAAACGAAAGTTATTAATGAAAATGGAATGACAAGAAAACAGAAAATGCCACCAGCAAGTTCACCATTTGTGCCAAGTGCAGCTGGACTGGCGATTGCATCATATACAATGATGCAATTATTAAATAAATAATTATATATTAGGAACTAAAATGAAATTATTAAATTTAGTTCCTTTTTTTTGTAAAAAGTAATAAAAACTGTGCAAAAAAAGGATTTGTAATAAAAAACATGAAAAAAAAGCAAAAAAAGGATTGACAAAGGGGGACAAAGATTGTATTATATACAGGCACTCAACGAGAGTCAAGAAAGAATTTGGTCTTTGAAAACTGAACAAGAAACGTCAATTTAAAAAACAATAAAAAAAGGAAAAACGTTAGTGAAACGTTTTGAGCTAAATCAAATGGAGAGTTTGATCCTGGCTCAGGATGAACGCTGGCGGCATGCCTAATACATGCAAGTCGAACGGAGCGACTAGGAAGCTTGCTTCCAAAGAAGCTCAGTGGCGAACGGGTGAGTAACACGTAGGTAACCTGCCCATGTGCCCGGGATAACTGCTGGAAACGGTAGCTAAAACCGGATAGGTCCGAGAACCGCATGGCACTCGGATTAAAGCACCTCAGGGTGTGAACATGGATGGACCTGCGGCGCATTAGCTAGTTGGTGCGGTAACGGCGCACCAAGGCGATGATGCGTAGCCGACCTGAGAGGGTGAACGGCCACATTGGGACTGAGACACGGCCCAAACTCCTACGGGAGGCAGCAGTAGGGAATTTTCGTCAATGGGGGGAACCCTGAACGAGCAATGCCGCGTGCGTGAAGAAGGCCTTCGGGTCGTAAAGCGCTGTTGTAAGTGAAGAACGGCCGATATAGGGAATGATATCGGAGTGACTTACCAGAAAGCCACGGCTAACTACGTGCCAGCAGCCGCGGTAATACGTAGGTGGCGAGCGTTATCCGGAATTATTGGGCGTAAAGGGTGCGTAGGTGGCACGCTAAGTCCGAAGTAAAAGGCAATAGCTCAACTATTGTGTGCTTTGGAAACTGGCGGGCTAGAGTGCAGAAGAGGGCGATGGAATTCCATGTGTAGCGGTAAAATGCGTAGATATATGGAGGAACACCAGTGGCGAAGGCGGTCGCCTGGTCTGTAACTGACACTGAGGCACGAAAGCGTGGGGAGCAAATAGGATTAGATACCCTAGTAGTCCACGCCGTAAACGATGAGAACTAAGTGTTGGGGAAACTCAGTGCTGCAGTTAACGCAATAAGTTCTCCGCCTGGGGAGTATGCACGCAAGTGTGAAACTCAAAGGAATTGACGGGGGCCCGCACAAGCGGTGGAGTATGTGGTTTAATTCGAAGCAACGCGAAGAACCTTACCAGGCCTTGACATGGATATAAATGTTCTAGAGATAGAAAGATAGCTATATATCACACAGGTGGTGCATGGTTGTCGTCAGCTCGTGTCGTGAGATGTTGGGTTAAGTCCCGCAACGAGCGCAACCCTTGTCGCATGTTACCAGCATTCAGTTGGGGACTCATGCGAGACTGCCGGTGACAAACCGGAGGAAGGTGGGGATGACGTCAAATCATCATGCCCCTTATGGCCTGGGCTACACACGTACTACAATGGCGACCACAAAGAGCAGCGAGACCGCGAGGTCAAGCGAATCTCATAAAGGCCGTCTCAGTTCGGATTGGAGTCTGCAACTCGACTCCATGAAGTCGGAATCGCTAGTAATCGCAGATCAGCATGCTGCGGTGAATACGTTCTCGGGCCTTGTACACACCGCCCGTCAAACCATGGGAGTTGGTAATACCCGAAGCCGGTGGCATAACCGCAAGGAGTGAGCCGTCGAAGGTAGGACTGATGACTGGGGTTAAGTCGTAACAAGGTATCCCTACGGGAACGTGGGGATGGATCACCTCCTTTCTAAGGAGAAAGTACAGAAAAAAGTTTCTTGTTTGGTTTTGGGAGACCAAGAGCTTCCAGAAGACGATCTTTGAAAACTGAATAACAGAAAAGACATAACAGAAGGTCTAAAACGAAAGTTGTAGATAAAAAAGTATTCACGAGTTAAGTTAAACAAAAACAGAAAACTCAAGCAAACCGAAAGCAAAAACACGAATAAGTGATTAAGTAAGTAAGGGCGTACGGTGGATGCCTAGGCACTTGAAACTGAAGAAGGACGCAACAAACGGCGAAACGCGACGGGGAGTGGTACGTACACGAAGATCCGTCGATATCCGAATGGGGGAACCCGGCACGGGCAATACCGTGTCATCCATGGATGAACACATAGTCCATGAGAGAGGTACCCGGAGAACTGAAACATCTAAGTACCCGGAGGAAAAGAAAACAAAAGTGATTCCCATAGTAGCGGCGAGCGAACAGGGAGGAGCCCAAACCGATCCTTGGATCGGGGTAGTAGGACCACGAGATGGCAAGAACATGGTTAGGAGAACGACATTGAAAGGTCGACCATAGGGGGTGCAAGTCCCGTAACCGAAAACGATGGGAAGCCTAGTGGGATCCTGAGTACGGCGAGACACGAGAAATCTTGTCGGAAGCAGGCGGGACCATCCGTCAAGGCTAAATATAAACAAGTGACCGATAGCGAACCAGTACCGTGAGGGAAAGGTGAAAAGAACCGCGGGAGCGGAGTGAAAGAGAACCTGAAACCGTATGCCTACAAGAAGTCAGAGCCCGTTAAAGGGTGATGGCGTGCCTTTTGTAGAATGAACCGGCGAGTTATGTTATCGTGCGAGGTTAAGTAGGAGATACGGAGCCGAAGCGAAAGCGAGTCTTAATAGGGCGGGAGTACGATGACATAGACCCGAAACCGTGTGATCTAGCCATGGCCAGGTTGAAGTTCAGGTGAAACTGAATGGAGGACCGAACCGACCACCGTTGAAAAGTTGGCGGATGAGCTGTGGCTAGGGGAGAAATTCCAATCGAACACGGATATAGCTGGTTCTCCCCGAAATAGCTTTAGGGCTAGCGTCGAGAGGAGAGACATGTGGAGGTAGAGCACTGAATGTACGATGGCCCCATCCCGGGGTACTGAGTATAATCAAACTCCGAATGCCATATGCCATGCTCGGCAGTCAGACTGTGGGTGATAAGGTCCATGGTCGAGAGGGAAACAGCCCAGACCGCCAGTTAAGGTCCCAAAATGTATGCTAAGTGGAAAAGGATGTGGGGATGCACAGACAACTAGGAGGTTGGCTCAGAAGCAGCCACCCTTCAAAGAGTGCGTAACAGCTCACTAGTCGAGTGACCCTGCGCCGAAAATGTACCGGGGCTAAGCATACTACCGAAACTGCGGATTTGTAGCAATACAAGTGGTAGGGGAGCGTTGCATGCACGTAGAAGCCATATCGAGAGGAATGGTGGAGAGCATGGAAGTGAGAATGCCGGTGTGAGTAGCGAGATGTAGGTGAGAATCCTACACACCGATAGCCCAAGGATTCCAGGGGAAGGTTCGTCCGCCCTGGGTAAGTCGGGACCTAACGCGAGGCCGAAAGGCGTAGTGGATGGAAAACAGGCAGATATTCCTGTACCCGCGATATGAGCGACGGAATGACGGAGAAGGCTAGTATGACCCACTTAACGGATTGTGGGCGAAGCGGGATAGCAGGGCGCCAGTGAAATGCGGCGCCAGGATGCAAGACGTGATAGGTAAGCGAACGGCTGCGGCCAAGTAGCGAAGCATATGAAGCCAGCTTCCAGGAAAAGTTTCTAGCAATGATATAGCGGCCCGTACCAAAACCGACACAGGTGGGCAAGGAGAGAATCCTGAGGTGAGCGAGAGAACTGTTGCCAAGGAACTCGGCAAAAAGACTCCGTAAGTTAGCGAGAAGGAGTGCTTATGTAAAAGTAAGCCGCAGTGAAGAGGCCCAAGCGACTGTTTAACTAAAACACAGCTCTCTGCAAAGTCGCAAGACGAAGTATAGGGGGTGACGCCTGCCCGGTGCTGGAAGGTTAAGAGGATTTGTCAGCGTAAGCGAAGCAATGAATTGAAGCCCCAGTGAACGGCGGCCGTAACTATAACGGTCCTAAGGTAGCGAAATTCCTTGTCAGGTAAGTTCTGACCCGCACGA